>SXGQ01745752.1_pt1 | contig 22363 bp, 16 predicted proteins | sample 3178371 | NCBI WGS metagenome assembly SXGQ01 (sample SAMN11356859, study PRJNA531348) | freshwater metagenome | isolation source: freshwater sample F1-20 | place: China: Fuxian Lake, Yuxi | collected 2017-12-25 | reverse complement strand
AGATCACCGAAGATGTGCGTAAGTACGCGGCGGAACAAGGAATCTCAGAAAACGAGGCACTCAAAAAAGGAATGGAAGATAAATCGAAAGAATTTGTTAAAAAAGGCGCTGAGATTTACGCTAGAGGCTGATAAACAGACTTAAGTTTATTAGGTTCCATGAGGTTTGGTTTAAACTTAATCTGCCTTTAGTCTTTAAACGCTTACCCAGTTCAACATTAGAAGCAAGGTAAAACTCTAGCGTTTACCTTGCTTATTTTACCAAACCAAACCAATTTTCCTGACACGCATTATCATCACGATCATTATTATGCAAAAGGTTTAACTCAGCTTAATTTCTGTCCGATAAATTAAGAGTGTTCGAATTTTTTATTTTGTCATTCGATCAGAGATTTAATGTCAACCAGTGCGCTTAATGAGAAAGATAAATCACAAGCCATGAAGTATGGCTTGTGGAAGCTATTACCCATCACCTTATTATTGGTCGTGGGTTTGATTCTTCTGGGATGGTGGATATGGCGCATGTCGGAAGTATCCACTGAAAATGCATATGTTGTTGCGAATGTGACACCGATTTCCTCCGAGGTAAGCGGTCCGGTGGTCGCGCTCTATGTTGATGATAACATGGTTGTAAAATCTGGAGATCCTCTGATCCAAATTGACCCGATCCCATTCCAACTAGAAGTCGACCAGGCATTGGCGGATTACAAGCAGGCAAAATCTGAGGCTGATGCTGCCCGCTTTAATGTTCGACTAGTCCGTGAGGACAGATTAGCCCTGTTGGATGGCGCCAAGGCAAAATTGCAGGAAAAGGAAGAGTTGGTAAAATCCAGTGAGATTGAAATTCAAACCCGAGAACAGATCCATGCCAAGGAAAAAGAACTGCTCGAATCATCAAAAGCCCAACTCCCCGGACTGGAAGCGTTAAAAGTTAATGCGGGGGATTATTATGTGAGATTTCAAAAACTTGCCGCCAGTGGTGACATCCCCGTTCAGGACAAGGACAACAAGGAAGCGGTATTCCGGGAGGCAACAGCCAAGGTGGAATCACTTAAAAGCCAGATCGCATCCTTGGAAAAACAGGTTCTTGCGAGCGGTTTGCAATTGCAACAGGCAGGTGTTTTGTATGAGCAGTCAAAGCGCAGCCTAGCGGAGGCAAAAGCAGAGGTTGCAAAGGCACAAGCTGCGCAAATCCAGCCTGATATCGCGATGTCCACCAGTAAAAGCCTTGAAAACAAAGTTGAACAAAACCTGGCACGCCTCAGCCTGGCAAGACTCCGTTTATCAAACACCTTGATCAGGGCTCCCCAATCAGGCATCATAAGCAAAAGAACCGCGCAACTGGGATTAACCATAAATTCGCGTTCGCCATTTCTAAGCATCACACCACTTGACTTGGAGAATGTGTGGGTGGTGGCAAACCTGAGGGAAGACCAACTTGACCACACTCGTGTGGGACAGGCGGTTTATGTTCGTATAGATGCCATACCAGAAAAGGTATTCTTATGCTGGGTTGAAAGTATTTCCGGTGGCACAGGATCTGCGTTCTCACTTTTCCCGCCTGACAACGCAACAGGCAACTTCACTCGGATTGTGCAGCGTTTACCCGTGAGATTGCGATTCTTTGACAAGGAAAACATGGACACAAGGATACGACCTGGCATGTCCTGCAAGATACAAATTGACACGAACAAAAAAGTCAAAAAATCCGATACCCAGTGGTAGGACCATAAATGATACAAGGATTGAGCTTATTCTTGATATTATTTCTACCCTGCCAACAGGAAGAGACAAAGGCAAAGGAACTACCTGCGCCCACGGGAGAAATTCCACACACCACCCTGGCTACTGCGATTTCAAAGAGCCTGGAAAATGTTGCGACGGTTCAGGCGAATATTTCCGTGCGAACCGCCTCTGTCGCCAAGTTTGAGGCACTCAAACATTTCATCCCAACCTCGAATCTGCCCCAATTATTCACGGCATTTAGAACGGTGGATGGCAGGTCCTCCAGTGCGATTATTTTCCCGGATGTAACAGGCGGTACGCCTTTCTCGGGTTATCCCGGATTGGACCGTGCCGAGTTGAACAGGGTGAATTTCTTTTTCCCGCTCGATCCTTCAGGGCATATCACCAGTCTCCCGATCGCTGAGGAGGGAATAAGGGCCAAACAAATAATGGAGGATTTGGTTCGACGGTCCCAGATAGAACTAGCTGCGCAAAACTATTTTGAAACCAAGAAACTTGAATATGGCATACGGACCGCCACACTTGCACTGGAGTTCTCAAAACGACATGAGTCCCAAATTGCAAACAAGTTGCTGGAAAAACAAGTTCATGATGTCGAACTTACCGAGGCGAAAGTTGAAGCGACCAAGGCGGCGGTATTGCTAGCCAACTTTGAGAAAAACCTCCGCATCTCTGAGCGAAAACTCGCACTTATAATGCATACCAGCAGGTTGTTGGTTCCCCAGGAAGGAACCCCCATACCCATCAAGCTGGACACGGATTTTAATTTCAACCTTGAGGAATCCGACTTGGTCGACCTTTCTGTCATTCCGGATTTTCCCCAAACCCGTGAGGAAGCCATCGCAAGGGCGAAGAAACAGAGACTCGAAGTGCGACTCTTGGTGCTTGGTTTGAAAATCGCGCAACTGCAGGAAAGAAAAGACTTCCTAAGACTTCTAGGTCTTGGCACCCTGCCCATTTCAATGTCATTCAAAAGAACCTCACCCGGGCCTGTGAATGCTGGACCCGCAACCCTTGGTGTCATCTTTGGAACCCTTTACGACCTTCCCGCACTGGATATTGGCATTTGGTCTAATATTCGAAAATCAAAGCTCGATGTGATCAAATCACAATTGGACCTTGAAAAAGTCTTGCTTGATGTTGAGGAGGATGCGGGAAATTCCTGGGACCGCTGGGAACAATCTATCCGGGAATATGAACAACGAACCAGGGAAGAAGCACTGGCCCGTGAATTAATGGAAAGACAGGAACGATTGCTTGCGCAAAAACAATCAATCGAACTGGATGTACTGGCGGCAAAAGTGGGATTATACCAGGCTCAGGCGAACCGCTGGGGCGGATGGTATAACTTGCAACTCGCGAGGCTGGATGTGCTGCGATCAAACGAGTTACTACTGGACTTCATTGAAAAATCGGGAATTGCAAGTTTGGAAAAGAACAGGATCACGCCACCCCCCGGATTTTGGACCCGCGTGCTTCATAGGATTTATGCAAGCAAGGAACCACTGGAATGATCACACCATTCATGACACTTTTTCTTGCCACTTTGGTCGCACAGGAAAAGTCCCCACAACCCAAGCTGACTCCTGAGATCCCAACGAAAGTTGCGGAGTCCGTGCTTTTGCCAAACACGACCATCAAGCTTAAAGTCAGGGAAATCATATGCCCGGATGGGCTAAGCCCCGGTGAGCGGTTATTAAATGGCTTGCCAGCATTGCAAATCGGGGATCGATTCGTTGCGGAAATCGATGAAAAACGCGAAACCGGCATCCCTCCAGTTTTAGTTGGAGGAACCATCACACAGATTGAACTACCAGGCTATTTCCGCAAACAAGGAAAACTTACCATTGAGGTTTCCCAATTAATCAGTTCCGAAAACAATGAGGTATCCCCGTGGCGTGTGGATATGGAAGATAAACGATTCACCACCAGGATGAGGCGCAACCTGCTTAATTCGCTTTTCATTATTGAGGGTGCCACCATTGGAGCAAGTGTTGGCGCCCAGTATACCCAGGGTGGCATAGGTGTCATTGGTATTGGCACAGGCGCCGGGCTTCTGCTTGGCCTAGCTTACGCGGGCTTACAAAAGGGAAGCGTTGCTAACCTTGAACCTGGGGATATATTTGAGGTGAAAGTAGGCGCCCTGCAATACAGACCGGTAACCCAAGCCTCGGAAACAACGGTGTTTCCCGCAGGCAATCCTTACAGTAACAAGAAAAAGAAACAATGAAACGAACAATCGCACTCTTACTAATGGGATTGATCGGCTGTGGGATGCCACAAACTGAAAAAATACCCCCGATCCCTGAGGGAACTTTACCCCCTGCTTATCCGAGGTCGGAAATCACCGACCCCGCGACCCTCGATGCTTCAAAAAAAATCCGGGCTTATGTGGAAGGCAGGAAATCACCCGGAGGCGATATGTACTTCAGCAAAACTGAGATTCTAGCCCCTGCGAAGATTGTTCTTCCTTATGGAGTTGGAGTTTTCCAACAGGAATTAAGGCTGCCTGTCATACTTACCACAGACAAAGCCTGGAGAACCCTCAAGCAAAATGAGAAGGAAATAGAAGTCAAATCAGCTTACCAGCAGATGGCGTCCCTCCTCCAGAAAACGAATTCACCCCTGAAACCTTCGCTTACAATCCAGACTCCCCAGGGGCTGGAAATTTCATGGATCAACGAAATAAATGAGGGGAGCAAAATTGTATTTGGCGATGAGGATTCTTAATCCGGTATTTTGGAGCTGCGAATCCATTCTTAATGGCAGGGCGCTTGCTGCCCTTGCCATCGCATGGCTTACCACCGCCGGGCACACCATGAATTTCAAGGAAATGGATGGTGCCATGGGGTGGATTTCAGCCCAGGGTTATGGACTTCACAGTGCTCTTCTTCTTTCCATAGTTTTCGGATTCATTCTTGCAAAAAAAGTGACCCCGATTTTTTCAGATCTTTTTTTGACCAGACTCGGGCTGATCGGCCTGACAACAGGATCTTTCATCAATGGCGGCCTCATTCATGCCCCATATAGCATTTGCATTGCGGGACGAATAATTGCGGGATTGGGTGCGGGTTTTATTCTTTTTTCATCCCCAGCAATGATTCCCGCACCCCTTCAAAAAGCGGGAACCTGGGCTGGGATTGTGATTCCGGCTTTTGCGCCGGGTATCGTGGGAACTGCCGCCTATATTTACGGCTGGTCCAATTGGGAAGGCGGGTTCTTGTTTGAAGGAGCGTTGGCGCTACTGGCCCTTTTTCTTTTTATCCCTGATCTGGAAAATGCAAAACCAACAAATGACTCAACTTTTTCATGGAAATCACTTTTTGACATGCCATTCTTCGCGATATTTCTGTGCGGTATATGGTACCTGATGCATTGGGGCCAATTAAATGGCTGGTGGGAAAGCAACAAGGTTTTTCTCGCGTCGATATCAGGGGCTTTCGCGCTCGGACTTTTCATTTATTTTGCAAGCACAAGTGAAGTTGTTCTGGCATTTAAAAATTTATGGCCAAGACTAATACTAGTGTTTTACGCTGGATTGGTGCAGTATTTCAATGTCTCTGACATGGGAGTTTATGGTGGGCTACTTATAAACTTCAATGTTCTCCAGCGTCCATGGCTGGTTTGGTCGCTTTCTTTTGGTGCTGCTGCTGCATTGGCCACAGGACAGTTTCTTCATACTTTTCGTTCACTTCCTTTGATGGGACTGTTGATTTTATCCCTGGGAATGAACCTTGCCCATGCAAGGACCATGGGTTGGAACTACTGGGACCCTCTCAATCAGGTTGAATTCAACTGGTTTGCGGCGCCTCAACACTGGCAACTCGCAGTCCCAAGATTTCTTATGGGATTTGGTGTTGGCTGGATTCTTCTTGGTATGCAGCATGCGACACAGGGTAATAATGATGACATTGAAAAACAATCCAAGCAACAAATGGTGGTTTTCCAATTCCTTGGTGGTGCGATATCCATTGGAATACTTGTGAACTACCTTTTGATAGGACATCAGTACCAATACTCATTCACCGCGGACAGGGGATTCATTCAAGAACCAATTGTCGAGGAATACCGGGGAATCATTGAAAACGAATTAAGGACAAGGGGTTTTATAGACCCCGCACATGGATCGAACTCCATGATGTTCAAGGCAGTCAACTATGAGGCAGACAATCTTATTTTCGCCCATATTTACAAAATGTTCACCATGACATCCCTGGGGCTTGCTTTACTATTCATAATCACAGGTATGATAAAAAAAACATTCAGTTTTTTTTATCCCTCTGGGAGTGTCACATAATCAGGGGCGGGAGACAATCTCAACCCAGGCGGGGCCTTTTCCCACATCAACCGTATCTGTCTTGGTTAGTTTTCCAGTCTGGTTGTCTATTTTATAAACTGATATTTTTCCTGAGTCCTGCCCTGCAACCACCAAAAATCTGCCGGATGGGTCTATGTTGAAAGCCCGGGGGGTCTTTTCCGTCATCATCTGTTCGATGACTTCAAGTTGTCCTGACCCCGCATCCACACGATAACAGGCAATGCTATCATGACCACGGTTTGAGGCATAAACAAACCTACCATTAGGAGTGGTATGGATATCGGCACAGGTATTCTGCCCCTGGTATTTCTCAGGCAGCGTGCTCAAAGTTTGAAGATGTTTTAATTTGCCAGTCATTTCGTCTTTTTCAAAGACACTGACCGTACTATCTTTTTCGTTTACAAAATAAACTTCAGGAAGAATAGGGTGGAAAGCAAAATGTCTGGGCCCACTGCCCTTCTTGGTATCCACATCATCGTCGTTGCCGGTTGAAATCAACCCCTTTGTGGAATCCCAATTCCGAACGAAAATTTTATCCGCACCCGTGTTGGGCACATACACCCTTTTGTTCGATTTATCGACCTGAATACTATGGGGATGCCTGATGGCATCAATCATCTGCACTGGGGAACCTGTGGGAATACCATTGGCATCAAGCTTGTAAACACATGCTTTACCCTCCACATAATGAGAGGTTAAAAGCCATTTTTTTGAAGGGTCAATATTCAAATAAACCGGGTTGCCAAAAATGGGATTACCACCCAGGAACTCAGGTGTGCCCTTGTTGGAAAGTTTGTAGGAGGAAATACTTTTGGCACCCCTGATACCCAGATAAAGTATTTTTTGTTTATGATTGATCGCAATGGGGCCAGGACCGGAATCAGTCATGATCTCCCCACCTTTTTGCAGACTGCCTTTTTCATCCAGGTTAAACCATGCAAGCTTGTTATCACCCCCCACACTTATGTAAACAGTACCGACTGACTTCACATCTTCCGCAAATAGATTTTCGCTGCAGACAACCATGCATCCAACCAGGACAAAAGGTATGAGACGAAACATTTGGAATCACTCCTAAAAAAACAGCCGGGGTCAACCCGGCTGTTATTGTTTGGCACAATCAAGCCAGACACTACTATTCAGCAGCACCCTTCAGCTTGCGACGGAGCTTGGCAAGAATCCCGTTTCGGGATGTGGTGGCTTCGGCGACAACAGCTTCATCCGAAGCTTTGGGAGCGGAGATCGATGTTTTCTTCGCACCAGGTTCTGAGGGATCCTGACCGTTGATCCATGGGCCACCAAGCTTCATATAGTCAGGGGGAACGACCACGCTGCCGCTTTCCCCACCCTGCCAGCCTATAATTTGGCTGGGTTTACCACCTTGCTTGCTGCGAGCTTCCAATTTGGTCGCCCATGAGGAATCGGCGTCAGTGGTTTTGCGGGATGATTTATCCCAGAACAGTCCCTTGCCTGTGCGATAGCTTTGGACACCCATCGCAACAGTGGTGAATGCCGCCGCACCAAGTTCAGGAGTGCTGAGAGTCTCACGCCTGCGAGCCTTGACACAATCAAGGAAGTTGGCCCACAAATCGTAGGTTGCGTTCCCCTTCTTTTCATTGGTGAAGGTGTGAATGGGTTTATCAAAGCCTTCCTTGGGCTTTGCAGGGCCGCCTGCGATATTCTGCCCATAGACTTCAAAGCCTTTCATGAAATCGCCACCACCAGTGAACTTCAAGGTTCCCAGGCGACCGCGAATCATTTCACCCAATTGGGTATCATTGCACATGGTCGCTGAGATGATAACCTGGCAACCCTCATCGTAATCAGCGACAATGGTCGCAACATCCGGCACATCGCGGCCATCATATTCAAGATAGATGCCACCACCGCCAACGACCCGCGCGGGATATCGGACTCCCATTGCTGAAATAAGATGCGTGGTCTGGTGCACAAAGAGATCTGTGAACATGCCACCACCAAAGGGCCAGTAGCAACGCCATTGGGCCCATACTGCACGGTCAAAAGGAACTTCCTTGGAGGAAGGTCCGATTTTCTGGCCTGCGCATTCAAATTTGTTACCCAAAAACATTTCCCAATCAATCGTCTTGGGGCTCATCTCCTTGGTAAGAGGGTAATAACGCCATTGGCCTCCAAGATAATTGCGGTAATAACTGGTCTGCCCTTGGAAAATCTTCCCCAATTTTCCGCTGCGAACATAGTTGTAAGCCTCGGTCCATGTTGGATCAGCCATTGACTGCACACCCACGCTCATCACGCGGTTGTTTTTCTTCGCGGCATCCACCACTTCCTGGGCTTCAGCAATGGTTCGTGTCATTGGTTTTTCACAATAAACATCCTTGCCCGCGTTCATGGCATCAATCGACATTCTTGCATGCCAATGGTCGGGGGTGGCAATACAAGCAACATCCACTTCCTTAAGTTCAAGGATTTTTCGATAATCCTTGCTTACACGGGACTTGTCATTGACATTAATCCCGCAGCGCTCAGCAGAGGGATAAAGCCCTCTACCTTTGCCATTACCTAATTTTGAATCACCATCCCACACATCACAAACAGCGAATGGAACAATGTTTTTATTTTCTTTTTGCATTTGAAGGATAACATCAATGTGCTGCTGGCAACGGCCGCCCACTCCAAGGAAAGCAACATTGATCTTGTCATTTGCACCATAAACCCTGGCTGCACTTGCAGCGGATAAACTCAGGGCTGATGCCCCGATGGCGCTTGTTTGAAGGAAGTTTCTTCTATTGAACTGATTCTTAGCCATTTAAAACACTCCACAAAAAAAATTGGATACAACAGAAACACAATTTCCAAACTACTACTTCAATCTTTGCTCCAAAATCCAGGAATAAAGCTCGGGATTTCCATATGCCTTATCCCACGAATTATGACCAACTCCGGGGTATTCATCATACTTTGGCTTGCCACCGGCTTTTTTCAATGCCTCCATCATGGCACGAGACCTTTCAACAGGTACGGCTTTATCCGCATCGCCATGAAAACACCAGCAGGGAATATTCTTTATTTTCTCAGCCGATGCTGGGTCTCCACCTCCACAAATCGGGACAATTGCAGCCCACAATTCGGGCTTCCCCTGCGCCCAGCTCCAAGTCCCATACCCCCCCATGGAAAGGCCGGTAAGATAAACACGCTTGGAATCTATCTTATATGCTTTCTTTGTGTTCTCGAGAATCGCCATCGCCCTTTCGCTGTCAGGTGAGCCAAAAGCCCATTTCCCCCTTACTGCGATTTGTTCACTTGCCTGGGGAAATATCGCGAAGAATGGGAATGATTTTTCCTGCTTGCGAATCGCATTGCCCAATCCAGTCAAGGCTTGTTTTTTCCCATCGGTGCCGGATTCACCGGAACCATGAAGAAAAACCATCAGGGGATACTCTTTTTCAGCCTTGTAATCATGGGGGACAAAAAGCACATACTTGTACGCTTTTCCCTTTTCGTCCTTGTATTCAAGGTCAAGAAAACCCTTGTCCTCACCCGCAGCCAGACAAAAGGCAGCAAATGCCGCAATCAGCGAAGTCATTTTACCGTTCCTTAAAAACACTCAATACCATTGCCAATCTATAGCAAACTAACACAACCATGATAACAACGCCAGCTTTTGCCACGATTTTATTGAGTGCTTTTCCCCTTCCAGTTCAAAACTTTCTCATATCATTTCATTAGGGATTTGGCATTAGCACCAGGAGAGACCTTTATGGCCAAGAGTCCAAATGACAAAGGCCCAATGAGCTACAAGTCCGCGGGATTGGACTTGGAATTGTATGAACAAACGATAGATGCCATGGCGCCATTGGCAAAACGAACCCACACCCCCAGGGTGATGGATGGCTTTGGTGGATTCGCCAGTCTTTTCAGCCTCGATTTCAACAACCGTCTTTTTGCACGAAATTACAAACACCCCGTCCTCGTAACCTGCAACGATGGCGTGGGAACCAAGCTTAAAGTCGCATCCATGATGCAAAAGTTTGAAACCGTTGGCATTGATCTTGTGGCGATGTCCGTCAATGACTGCCTTTGCACTGGCGCTGAACCGGTAATATTTCTTGATTATCTCGCAATGCCCAAGGACGACACGAAACTCGCCACCTCACTTGTCAAGGGCATTAGTGACGGGTGCATCGAGGCGGGGTGCGCGCTAACCGGTGGTGAAACCGCAATACTTCCGGATTTTTATGCGCCGGGCGATTTTGACCTCGCGGGCTTTTGTGTTGGTATTGCCGAAAGAGACAGCATCATCAACGGCAAAGGCACCCGTCCGGGCGACCTTGTCATCGGTTTATCCAGCACCGGCCTCCATTCCAACGGTTACAGTCTCGCACGAAAAATCGTGTTTGAAAAAGCAGGCCACAAGGTCGATGACTTTATCCCGGAACTTGGGACGACTGTTGGCCAGGCACTTCTCGAGCCAACCCGGATTTATTGCAAGCCTATTCTGGAAATTCTCAGGCATTACCCCGTCAAGCGCAGGGTGGTTAGAGGTCTTGCGCACATCACCGGCGAGGGATTGGAAGGAAATGTGCCAAGGTCACTGCCGGCAAACAGAAGGGCTATCATCAAAAAAGATTCCTGGCCCAAGCCTCCAGTTTTCTCATGGCTCAAGAGCCTTGGAAATGTTGATGAAAAAGAAATGTACACCGTGTTCAACATGGGAATTGGTTTTGTCATGATCGTCAGCAGGTTCTTTGCCCAAAGCATTGTTCATCAATTGGGAGAATCAGGCGTGCCCTCATGGATTATCGGTGAAATCGTGGAAGGAAAAACCGGGGTCGATCTTGTTTAAATTCGGTCCACCCCAATCCTGATTCTCATGAAGCAAAACCCATCCCTGTCTTCCACTCCTTCATTTTGCAGGATAATTGACTTTTTGAATATCGGTCCCGAGTGGCAGAAAGTATGAAACTCACCTTTCTCGCCGCAAGGATCAACAGTTGAAGGAATCTCCCTTAACAATTGACGATCAAATTCGCGTCCCACAAATCTCGAATCCAACTGATTGGGGTCAACACAAACAATTCGCGAGCAAAAACCAGAATCAATCATCTCATTAGCCAGGGCAATGGTTGATTTTTCCCCGCACCATATCGGGAACAATGGTGTCAATCCTGTGCCTTCAAGCATTTTGATTCGATAGTCCCGGACATCCTCCAAAAACAAATCACCAAAAGCGATGTGGGTGACGCCCGATTTCCTGGCCTTTGCAAACCCCAGTTTCATTTGTTTTTCGTACTCAATATTCGAGCAAGGCCAAGGCAAATCAACCTCCCATAAAGGTAGATCAATCGCATTCGCTTGAACCCTGACTAACTCCCTGCCAACACCATGCATGGCGACTGAGTCAGCGTCACGGGAGAAGCTTGTGAGCAAACCGACAACTTCGATTTCAACTTGATGAAGTATCTTATAAAGCGCCCAAGCACAATCCTTCCCACTACTCCAGGATAATAGAGTTTTTTTAGGTCGCATCAAATCACTTTTATGGCGGGTTGCAAATTCAATGGCAAAGGGTGGATGCCCGGATCAATTGCATGTGCCAGGATTTCAAGGCTGTCAACCAACCTGGGACCGGGGCGATTGAAATACTGTGAGCCATCCGCCAGGAATATTCTTTCAGGCCTGGCGAATTCAAATTCCTTCTGCGCCAGCGCCTTTTCAAGCACAGACAAATCCCGCTTGGTGCGCTCCACGGAATAACCACAAGCTGCGATAAACAACATATCCGGTTTGGCGTTTGCGACTTCCCGCCAACTCAAAGTCCGCGAGGGACGGTTTGATTGACCGATTAATTCAACCCCTCCAGCCATCGAAATCAATTCAGGTGTCCAATGCCCCGAGGAAAAGGGAGGATCAATCCATTCCAAAAACACCAACCTATGTTTCTTGGTAATTCGTCTTGAACGCAGAACAACCTCATCAATTCGTTCTTGATGGGCTTTGACAACACTTTTCGCATGCTCCTCACAATTGGCCGCCCGCCCAACCTCAAGCATCGATTCAAACACCTGGTTTAGAGTCATTGGGGAAAGATTCAAGACCTTGGGGCAACCGGGCAACTTACAAGCCGACTGTCGCACCTCTTCTTCCGCGACCGCGCACACATCACACAACGCCTGGGTGACAATCAAATCCGGTTTCAGCTTTTCAAGCATGGATTCGTTAAGCGAATAAAGAGCTTTGTTATTTTTCAACTTCTCTCTGACCAATGAATCTATTTCCCTGCTGCTCGCATTTTCAGGAATAAAGGAGTTTGTAACCTTGGGCAAGTCAGCGACTTGGAGTGGATAATCACATTCATGGCTGACACCAACCAAGGAATCCAACAATCCCAAGGAGCAAATTATTTCGGTGGCACTGGGTAGCAAGGATGCAATCCGCATATTATTCCCATCAATCTCAAGCAATAGTCAGCATGAAACATTAATAGGATAAAAACGCAAAAGTTGCAAAGAATTGAGTCTTGGAAATCAAAGAATCAGTATCAGGCGGTTTTTCTAGCTGGATAATTTGTATCCACAACCATCCCCGGAGTTATATCCCATCTCAGAAGTTTTTCATCATAATCGCCGATTTTTCTGGCGATCACCGCAACCCCCATGTTCATGCCGCTGTTATAAAGACCCTTTGTGGGGGAATCATCCACCAAGGAATAAAGCTTTGCAGGCAATCCTTCTGAAACCTTGACAATTTCAAACCCAGTGAAGGAGTTAAACAATCCTTGGAATGCATTTTGCTGAAAGCGCCAGAAATCCCAGGGCATTTCATGGTTGGGCCATGCGGGATGAGTCGATATATAAATCAAACCACCTTTTTTCATGACCCTGTTTGCTTCAGTCACGACTTTCCAGGGAAACATCAAATGCTCAAACACAGAAACAGCATAGACAAAATCAATGGTGCCTTTTTCAAAATAACTGGACAAAAGATGGGCATCGCCCACGACATCAACACAATCGCCGGGAATGATATCAAACCCAATGTATTTTTTGCAGTTCGGGAAAAGACGGTTTCTTCTGACACCTGTCACATCCCTGGAGCCAAGTTCAAGGATTAAAGCCTGCACATTGGAATTGGCTTCCATGCAAAAATGTTTGAAAATTTCATGGTAGGGATCATTGGCCCCATGGCTAACCATCGGCTTATGGAGCAAGTTCAGAAATTTACACCAGTTTCTGCTTATGAAATTAGACATGGAATTAATTGTTTCTTCGTTAATGACTAAAGCTCATTTATAGCAACCAAAATTCCAAATAAATTATTTTCCACTATTGTGCCATAGCATTTTGATGGGATAAAGTTCCCAATAATCCTAAGAATGGTGTTTTAAACTTAGATCACACCAATTGTTCTTGCAAAAACGTAAGCTTCTTCGCAAGCTATGGAATATCTTGTTTTCATTTGGTTTGGAGAAATTGGGTAATGTCATCCGAAATTCCACAGGAATCTTACAAGCCTTTTGTACCTGAAGACACAACCATGCCAGAATTCACCTGGCAGGCTGTGATAACTGGTACTTTGTTGGGACTCATATTTAGTGCCTCCTCGCTTTATTTGGTGCTTAAGGTGGGAATGACGGTATCCGCATCCATTCCGGTTTCAGTTCTTGCTATCACCCTGTTCAGGGCGCTTTCCAAGTTGTTTAAAATGCGCCAGGCAACAATTTTAGAAAACAACATCGTTCAAACCGCAGGATCCGCTGGCGAATCTATCGCATTTGGCGTCGGTGTTACCATGCCCGCCCTTTTGTTACTTGGTTTCAACATGGATATCCAACGAGTCATGGTTGTTTCTGTTTTAGGGGGTCTTTTGGGAATTCTGGCCATGATTCCCCTCCGAAGAGCTTTCATTGTGAAGCTTCATGGTAAACCAGGCCAACCCGGAACACTTCTTTATCCTGAAGGCACAGCTTGCGCGCAAGTGCTTATTTCCGGGGAAAAAGGAGGCACCACAGGGGCGACCGTTTTTCTCGGTTTTGGTATCGCATTCGCACATAAGTTTGTGACAGAAGGTATGAATCTATTGGCAGCCTCCGCGAAAATCCCCTTCACTTTCATCAATAAGGCGGCGGTTTTTGCAAGTGAAATGGCGACCGAACTTCTGGGCGTGGGATACATCATCGGTTTGCGAACCAGTGCCATCATGATGGCTGGCGCGCTGCTAGGTTACATGATCATAATACCTTTGATTTTTTTCATCGGTGAAAACGCGCCAGCCGCGATTGCTCCGGGAACAAAACCCATCCGAGACATGAGCCTTGGGGAAATCCGTAATAGCTACCTCCTGTTCATAGGCGCGGGTTGCGTTGCAACTGCTGGAATTCTTAGTATGTTCCGCACGCTTCCCATGATTTTTAGATCAATCGGATCGGGGCTCTCCTCACTGAAATCCGGGGCGACCGAATCCACTAAATCAAGGACTGAAAACGATATGTCCATGTTGGTGGTGCTCGGGGGGTGCCTGGGACTTATCGCCCTGCTCACCTTGTTTCTTACCAGCCAGGTAAATACTGTCAGTGCGATTTCAGGAGCAGTGCTCGTTGTTTTATTCGGGTTTCTATTTGTGACTGTTTCCTCAAGGCTCACAGGTGAGATTGGTTCATCATCAAACCCCATCTCTGGGATGACTGTCGCAACATTGATGCTCACCTGCCTGATTTTCCTGGCACTGGGCTGGACAAGCTCCCGCGAAAGAGTGCTGGCCCTTTCAATTGCAGCGGTCGTTTGCGTCGCGGCTTCCAACGGGGGCACAACCGCCCAATCCCTAAAGACAGGCTTTCTTCTGGGATGCACCCCAAAGTATGCGCAGTATGCGATCCTGATTGGCGCCTTGATTTCCGCCCTAGTCATCGGGGGCACCCTTATCACCTTCAACCAGGCAGGCACAATTTATTCCGCCAAACCCGAATACCTTCCCAATTTCATACTTAATAAGGCTGAAGTCGATCGTCTCATGGAATCCGAGGAATATGCGGGCAAGACCTACAAACTTTATGACTCCCGAAATGACATTCTTACCCTTGCGGATTCCAGCACCAATTACAAACCCAGGCCCGAGATCTCATCCCTCAAGGGAGGTCCTTTTCTAATCGAACCTGATACCGGAAAAATCGCCTTTCTCAAGGACCCTGCGATCATGGGTAAACTGACGGAGCGTGATGATGAAACCCGGGTGAACCGAGAATTTGAAGCCCCCAAGACCCAGGTCATGGGTATCATCATCAACGGGGTTCTTAAACGCGACTTGAATTGGACCATGGTTGCAATCGGTTCAATGATCGCGATCATGCTTGAACTCTGCGGGGTGTCCGCGCTTGCTTTCGCGGTGGGTGTATATGTTCCCATCCAATATTCCGCTCCTATTTTTCTAGGGGGGATAGTCCGATGGGGCGTGGATTCGTGGCTTGCCAGAAAAAGTGGTGCCACAGTTGATTCCGATGATCCAGAGGCAAGGGCAAAGGCCGAGATCGAGGCAATCCAACGATCTGAAACCAATCCCGGGGTCTTGCTCGCCTCAGGTTATATCGCCGGGGGGTCTCTCGCAGGGGTGATTCTCGCATTCCTGGCTTTCAGCGACACACTTCCCAAGGATATCGCCCGCTGGCAGTATTCATCAATCCCTGTGACAAGGGAAGCCACCTTGGAGGAATCGGGAAAAGATGCGGCGCGTTTCAAACTCGGTGCAAGTGCGAAGGATGCGGATGTGATCTCCCTGGGCAAGGAAATCTCAGAATTGACCCGGGAGGAAGGGATACTGCACAAATGGGTCAAAGTTCCCGCTGGAACCAAGTTGAAAACACCCGACAAGCGTGAGATTTTGATTGAGAAAGAAGAGTACCTAGGCCCCATCGCCCAAAGGTCCATGGGAAGGGAATACTTTGCCCCCGCCTTGTTCAAGGCGAATTCCATGCAATTGAAACTGCCTGAGAAGCTTCCAGTTGGGGCGGAATTAAAGATGCCAGGCGGAATACTTCCCGCGATCATATGGTTCGGGGTGCTTACCCTGCTATTGGGCTTCGCAGGCGCGGGTTGGCTTTTCAAAGACAAGCCAGCCTCATAAAATAATTTTTAATCCAACGATTTTTACGGAGAGCTCTTTTATGATTTCTAACTTACGGAGATGGTCGGCTTCAGCCTTCCTTTTTACCCTGATGGCATACTCCTCACCTCTACTGGGCGACGAGGGCATGTGGTTGTTCAACAACCCACCCAAGGCGCACCTCAAATCCAAATACAATTTTGAGCCTACTGACGCCTGGCTTGACCACCTGCAAAAGTCCTCAGTTCGATTCAACAGTGGTGGTTCGGGATCTTTTGTTTCCGCAAACGGATTGGTGATGACGAACCACCATGTCGCAGCTGATGCGCTCCAAAAAATGGGCACCAAGGATCGCAATTATTACCGTGATGGTTTTCACGCCAAGACCTATGCGGAAGAATCCAAGTGCGAGGCGATGGAACTCAATGTCCTGATCTCGATCGAGGATGTAACCACCCGTGTCAACGCCGCTTCAAAAGCTGGCGCCAAGGCTGAGGATTCCTTTGCTGCCCGCAGGGCTGTCATTTCTGAAATCGAAAAGGAATCACTCGACAAAACCGGTCTCCGAAGCGATGTTGTCACACTTTACCAGGGTGGCGCATACCATCTTTACCGGTTCAAGAAATACACTGATGTCCGACTCGTTTTCGCCCCTGAACAGCAAATCGCTTTCTTTGGTGGAGACCCGGACAATTTCGAATATCCCCGTTTCGACCTAGATATGGCTTTCTTCAGGGTTTATGAAAACGATAAACCCGCGAAGATCGAGCACTTCCTTAAATGGAGCAAGGCGGGCGCCAAGGAGGATGAACTGGTGTTTGTTTCCGGTCATCCAGGAAAAACAAACCGCCTCAACACGGTGGATGAACTCCAGTACTTCAGGGATATTGGCTACCCATTCCTTCTCAACAGGCTCAACCGCTGGGAGGTTTTGCTGAACGCCTTCAGTGGAAGAAGTGAGGAAAACGCCAGACAGGCAAAGGAGTTTCTTTTTGGCGTGCAGAACAGCCGCAAAGCCCGGGTGGGTGGGCTCGGAGGTTTGCTTGACCCGGAAATGATGGCAAGAAAGCAGGCATATGAACTCAAGCTCAGGGAAGCGGTGGCAAAAGATCCAAAATTGTCTGATGCTAAAACGGCCTGGGACAAGGTTGCCTCTGCTGAAAAAGTACGGGCGGAACTGATAAAACCTTACACAGTTTTGGAAGGTGCCGCGGGCTTTAACTCTGAAATCTTTGGCATCGCCCGAACCTTGGTCCGTGCCGCCGAGGAAAAACCAAAGAAAAACCAGGATCGCCTGCGCGAATTCCGCGACACAGCCCTAGAGTCCATGGAACTGCAACTTTTCTCCGAGGAACCCATTTACGATGAATACGAAATCGTGAAACTTGCGGATGGCCTAACCTTCATGGCCTCGATTCTTGGATACAAGCACCCCATAGTTGTCGCATCACTCGCGGGCAAGTCTCCGCAGCAGCGTGCAGCCGAACTGGTGCTTGGAAGCAAATTAAAGGATGTGAACACACGCAAGACACTTTACAAGGAAGGCAAAAAGGCCCTTGATTCCTCCAAGGATCCGATGATTCTCCTAGCCAAGGCTGTGGATGCGGAATCCAGGAAAATCCGTAAACGCATGGAAATCGAAGTGGAGGAACCCAAGCGCCAGGCTTATGCGGAAATCGCCAAGGTGAAGTTTGCACTTGAAGGCACCAGCACTTATCCAGATGCCACCTTCACGCTGAGGCTCGCATTTGGCACGGTAAAGGGTTATGAGGAGAATGGCAAAAAAATCCCCGCTGAAACCTACTACTCCGGCCTATACGAGCGATCCGCGGAGCACATGAACAAATCCCCATTCGATCTGCCTCAGCGCTGGATCGACAAAAAAGGCAAACTTGACATGAAAGTACCTCTAAACTTTGTATGCACCGCGGACATCATTGGTGGCAATTCAGGCAGCCCAGTTGTCAACAAGGATGCCGAGGTTGTCGGCCTTATCTTTGATGGCAATATCCAGTCCCTGGTCTTGGATTTCGCATTCACCGAGGAGCAAGGCCGTGCTGTTTCGGTTCACTCCCAGGGTATGATCGAGGCGCTTCGAAAAGTTTATGAAGCCACCAATGTGGCTGATGAACTCGAGGGAAAATCAAAATAGCAAGCTTACTTTTTCGGGGAATGCCTGATGCGTTCCCCGAAAGAGGGGTTATCCAATTCTGAAGCAAGGGTGTTTCTTGTCTCAGCGACTTGTCTTTGCAAAAGATCAAACTCATGAGCCAGGTTTTCGACCCGCTTCCTGGCGATCCTGATCAATTCTGTCGCGCCCGGTTCGTTGACCTGGGCGACCAGTTCCCTCATATCAGGAAGGGTTGAGGATCTCCATATCTTTCTGGATATCACCAGGTAGCCGGGTATCAAGCTACCCAGAAACACCATTGCCGCCATCCCATAAAAATTCCAAGGCAGGTAATCATGACTGTACCAAGACATAAATGTGCGGTAAAGAATGTCCCCCACGGCAACAGTCGGAAGAAGATTGGTCATGATCGAAACAGTGAATCCAAACTCCGCCAAGGCGATTTTTTGACCAAGCCTTTCAATATCGCCACGCAATTGCTCCAAAATTTCATCCTCGGGTTGCCTGCGAGTGACCTGCCTGGCAACAGCTTCCAACGCTGCACCCAAGCCGACCAAACCCCAACCTTTTGAATCCGGCCTGTGTTCCTCGGCCAACTCCTTAGGGGTATCTTCGGCAAAGGGAATCTTCATGTCTTCAAGGGTTCGTTTTGAATCCGCAACAATTGATTCAACCTTGGTTCGAAACTCGACTCCCAAGGCACCCGCCACTTTTTTATAGGGTAATTGTCCACGCAATAGCGACATCACTGAACTCAAACCAATGCCTGCAACCCCCAACAAGGAAGCTTTGCCAGTAAGAATCTGACCGATAGACCAGGAAACCCCCAGGGAGGCCAGTCGATTTCTTAGCCAAAGGGGAAGGCTCATTAAAAACCCCACACGCTCCGGGCTTTGCTGCCAGACCTGCTCACGCAACAAGGTTTTCAAAGCCTCGGCACAATCCGATTGTGCAAGGGCGTTTAAGTAAGCCTCCTGCAAACGGGCTTCCAAACGAACTTCAGTGCTTTTTAGCTGCTCCGCCTGTGATTTGAAATAATCACCCAACGCTGGTTCCAACGCATGCTGCATATGTCCAAGAAAACTATCGAGTGGAAGCAGGGCCCTTTGCTCTCTTGAACGCGCTCCCAAAAGTGTCTGGCGTAATTCCAAAAACTCCACTCCGCCGGGTTCCAGGCAACTAACAAAGAAACTTGTCTTTGCATCAACCTCAAAACCAAGCTCATTTATTCTTTTGACAAAATCCCCCCGTATCGCGATTCCATCGTTTTGATGTTGATCAAGCTTGGTCATAACAAAATACCATCGTTTTCGTTCACTCCAATCCTTGACCTCGGAATGGATGACGAAGTTTGCCCGCTTCGCGGGATCTGTCACAAACACAACGATATCGGCCAAACCCAGAATCTGCCTGGTCTTTTCACGATTGGCTTGATCAATGCTATCGATATCCGGGCAATCAACCAACACAACCCCATCCAGTTGCGCATCGATGACATCCACCAACCCAAGATCCATGTAGGACTGCAACAAGGGTTTGTCATGGCGGGAAAGCGCCATCTTTGGCTTGGAGGTGCAGGGCCTTATGGCAGGTGAAACCTGGCTTGCATTGGGCTGGCCTAAAAGCGCGTTGAAAAGATGGGACTTGCCCACGCCTGTGCCACCAAGAAATGCGATTATCAGGGGTTTGACATCGGGATTTTCAGCATCAAGTTTTTCAAGTGCCCTGCGAAGTCGCACATCCAGCTTAAAGGAATCAGCCCAAAGCGGAAATAGCGCGCAGGACTGGGCCAACTTCTGGGCCCTATCCCGAATTGCACTGACAAACATTGAGGAGGCATTCATTAAACTTTGCCTTCAGGTAAAAGCTTCTGGACTCGCTGACAAATTTGTTTGAATTTTGGAATCGGGGCATCGATCAAGTTTTTCAATTTAAGGCGCCAGCTTTGCAACAATACTGCCGCCCACTTTTCATCCAAATGTTTCAACAACTCATCTGTTCTCTGGTTCTTCCATTTGTTCTGGGCATTTTCAGCAACTGTGTTCAAATGATAATCCTCAAGAAACTTGATGCCAACACCAACAGCGGCACCAACTCCTCCCACCGTTCCTGCTATTCCAAGATTCGTAAGCAACACGCTGAAACTACCACCTGTGGTGCACAAATCCACCATAAGCAAGGCGATTCCACCAGTCATCGCGAGCTCGGGCACGGTGGCAAGCATCGCGCATTTCCACTTATTTTCCTCCGACCATTTAATCAGGTCTTTCCTTACCTCAGTCTCCCAGTCCAATCCCGCCACCGGAATTTTCACCTTGGTGAAAGAATTACGAGCATTCTCGCAATTAACCGAGCTTAAAATCCCATCCGCCCCAGACATATCCGGATAATTCCCCCGCCATTGATTTCCCATATGTTCTATTGCGTCATGCAATCTTTTTCTCTCGAGGTCATCACGGTTGACCAGACTTGGCCCATCGTCATTCTTACCCCTTAGCCAATCAATAAGCTTTTGCCCTTTTTTAAACACCACGCCGGGTATCTCAAAACCACTGGTGATGATACGCAAGTACCAGGGCCTTCTTCGCCTGGCTTCCTCAAGCACAATTTGAACCAATCTACCCGCGGGGAACTCATGAAAAGCAACAGCCTTGGCATGATTCAACAAATCAGCCCGCATCGCCCGATCCCGCTCCCGCATTCCAGCCAGGCCCGATTCCGCATCCTCTGTGAATCGGTTGCAGGAAGCAACGGTTTGCAACGCAGCCTCACTCATCCCGGAAATAATGAGTTTTTCAGCTTCAAATCCATGAAGCAACGACTGAAAGTCAGGCGATTTTTCATCCAATGGAAATACATTTTCCAGGCTCGGGCGTTCTGCTCTTGGGCTGTAATACACCGGGCTAGCGGAGAGAAATTGCAGTAGCGTTTTTCCATCCGACCTTTGCTCATGAAATTCAGCAAACTTCCCTGATACTTTTTGCACCAAATCCACCCATATCTGCCGAGCAGCTTCCGCAGTTGTCATGGTCAACATGTAAGCCATTGATGCGGACTTTTTGCAACACCTTGCAAGTTCCCTTATCACCTTTTCATCAGAATACGCGTTGTCGTAGACCATGAAGATGACAACCTCGACACGCTCCAGCATTTTCTCGGCTTTGTCCCAGTTGGTCTTCTCCACCGTGTTAAAGTCAGGCACATCAACCAACACCAACTGGATGGGCTGCTTTTTACCGGAGGCATAAGTGGCGAACAACAATCGGTCCGGGCCATCAGTCTGGCGTATTTGCGATTGCGACACCATTTTTTCCGCAATGTGATCAGGAAATAATGCAGACAGTTTCTGAGGATCATCAAGCACCTCGGGTACCGCGGCGGCGCAAGCCATGGAACATGGCCTCACCGCACCCCCCGCGGGAACATCCACTCCCGTGAGCAATTTAAACAGCGTGCTTTTCCCAGCACCCGATGGGCCATAAAGAGTTGCAATAAGGACTGGATCAACGCCCCGCATTTGAAACGCGGAGTATCTCGCTTTTAACGCCTTCCAACCGGGCAGCAAATCAGGTTCGCCACCCAATGACGAAACAAGCTTTTGTCCAGTGATCAATAATTCCTGAACATTTTGGCAAAAAAGTTCAAGCGTTGATTGTTGTTGATTTTCCTGCATTTAATTTATCACCAGCTCTCGGATATCCTTTCCCATTCTAATGCTTTTTGATATCGACTTCGATTAATTAGATGAAAAATCCTTCAATTCCCATCGGCTTGCCATTTATATTCTTTTCCATGGCTTAAATTCCTTTAACATGGATGTCATTCCGTAATTTTAAACTTTAGCTGGTGACAATCATGCTTGTATATTTATCTTTAATTTTCACACTTCTACAATCAGGCGTGAGCTTGGATGTCAATAAACCGAATGTTCTTTTCATTTCAATTGATGACCAGAATGACTGGATCGCCTGCATGAATGGCCATCCAGATGTGAAGACCCCCAACATCGACCGCCTGGCCAAGAGAGGCACGCTCTTTGTCAACGCCCACTGCCAATCGCCTTTATGCAACCCATCGCGAAGCAGTCTTCTATTT
>SXGQ01028706.1_pt1 | contig 22370 bp, 24 predicted proteins | sample 3178371 | NCBI WGS metagenome assembly SXGQ01 (sample SAMN11356859, study PRJNA531348) | freshwater metagenome | isolation source: freshwater sample F1-20 | place: China: Fuxian Lake, Yuxi | collected 2017-12-25 | reverse complement strand
CCTGGCATACCGCCTGGAGGAGCACCTTGACTATATAGTTTTTGCATTAGAGGATTAACCTTCTCTTCAAGTTCCTTTTGCTTATTTTTATAGACTTCAACATCACTACTCTTATTTTCATCAAACCATTTCAAGCCTTCGTCAATGATAGGGTCAAGCTCCTTTTTAACCTCATCCAAAATTGGAGGAGAATCCGCACGCTTAGTCATAGAATTTCTTAGGTTATATAGATAATTTTCGAGGCCATTCTTTGTCTCAATAAGCTCTTTTTGCTTATTATCCTCGTTCTTATATTCCTCAGCCTTCTTAATCATCTCCTCAATCTGCTCTTTTGACAATCGCCCCTTATCATTTGTAATAGTAATATTATTAGTTTTCTTAGTAGATTTCTCTTCTGCTGTGATATTCATAATACCATTAGCATCAACATCAAATGATACCTCAATTTGTGCTTGACCACGAGGCATCGGTGGAATACCATCAAGATGGAAACTTCCTAGAAGATTATTATCCTTAGTAAATCCACGCTCTCCCTCATAAATCTTGATATCAACGCCGGGCTGATTGTCAGAATATGTAGAAAATACTTGTGATTTCTTAGTAGGAATAGTAGTATTGCGTTCAATAATTTTAGTCATGACACCTCCCGCCGTCTCAATACCAAGGGAAAGAGGAGCTACATCCAAAAGAAGTAGTTCGTTAGTCTTGCTATTTCCTTGACCAGTTAGAATAGACGCTTGAACAGCCGCACCATACGCAATAGCTTCATCGGGATTTAGAGATTTATTCAATTGCTTTCCGTGAAAATATCCAGACAATAGCTCTTGGACGCGAGGAATACGAGTTGTACCACCAACCAATACAATCTCATCAATATCACCTTTGCTCATCTTAGCATCTTTTAGCAGACGATCGAGAGGCTCAAGTGTTCTCTGGAAAACCTTGTCGGCAAGTGATTCAAACTTGGCTCGTGTAAGTGTTGTATTATAATCAACACCATCAATAAGAGAATCTACCTCAATAGTAGTTGTAGTAGCTGAAGACAAGTTCTTTTTGGCTTTTTCAGCAGCAATATTGAGACGCTTGAGAGCACGAGCATTTTCTCGAACATTCTTCTTATATTTCTTGTTGATTTCATCACATAGATAATCTACAATAATATTATCAATATCAGAGCCACCGAGATGAGTATCACCACCCGTTGCCTTTACCTCAAAAATACCTCCATCAAGCGTTAGAATAGATACATCGTGGGTGCCACCGCCACAATCAAATACAAGAATATTGCGTTCCTTTTTATCATCAGTCTTATCCAACCCATAAGCAATTGCTGCGGCGGTAGGCTCGTTGATAATGCGGAGAACTTCGAGGCCAGCGATAGCACCAGCATCCTTTGTTGCCTGCCTTTGCGAATCATTGAAATACGCAGGAACTGTAATAACAACCTTTTTCAAAGGATGACCCAAGAATGATTCGGTAGTTTCTTTAAGACGCTGAATTACCATAGCAGAAATTTCTTCGGGATGAAAGCTCTTATCTTCATTCTTATACTTAACATTAATCAATGGCTTGTTGTTAGCATCGCCAGTTACATTAAAAGACCACAGTTTAATATCATCTTGAACAACACTGTCATTAAACTTCCTGCCAATTAGACGCTTAGTGTCATATACAGTATTCTTTGGATTCATAGTAGATTGATTTTTTGCCGCGTCGCCTACAAGTTTTTCTTCATCACTAAATGATACATATGATGGGATTATGCGAGAGCCGGTTTGAGTATCCGGGATGATTTCAACCCTGTCGTTAATCCAGATAGCAGCACAACTAGTAGTAGTACCAATATCAAAACCTGCGGCAATATCTTTGCAATCTGTCATTATACTTGTTATTCTTTTTTCTTATACATATAATATATGTAAAATCTTTATATATTTTTATATGGTACATATTTTATATTTTTATTATTAGTATAATGACGGATATTTATTAAAGTTACATAATTATAATAGTAAATGTAATTATAATAGTAAAAATAAAATAATAATATAATATAAGGGCTCTTACTGTTATTATTATAAACTATGATAGTAGATTTAAATAATACTTCAGATTATGATAAACAGATTATATATTTAGATTCAAGAAATGGTATATTTCCTAATAAGGATGAATTTAGCTTTAATATAAAGTTTGACGAAAAGATAAAGAACCTGACAAGTGTCAAAATAATAGAAAGTTCTCTTGTATTGAATGGAAAGCTCGGTTTAAAATGGGAATATGTAGGAACAGTAGCACCATCGGGGGACAAAATAACGAATACCTCTCTTACATCATTTCTTGATTATGCCAATACCGAAATAACACCTAAACAATATACTGATTTCAACTTAGAAGGAGTTCATACTAATAATCATATAATACTTGCGACGGATTATGTAGAATTAGTTCCAGGGCTAATGTGGAGTAATGTAGGTTTTACGCAACCTGCTAATACTACAGAATATGTCAATGCCAATCTAAATATTAAATTATTAGAAAAATATTGTACTACTGATACTGTTATAAACCTAACGAGAGTTGAATATAATAAATATATAATAGGTAATTCGGCACCAGTAATAACAAATTTTGTAAAATTAATTCCAGGTTTATATTGGGAAAAATCTACAACTGCTAATACGGCTCCTGATGCCACACTAATAAAAACTTTAGAAACCGGAAATTCACTAAGAAATACTTTTCTTAATGCGAGCGATACAACAAACATAGAAATTACAAAGGAACAGTTACGGACTATAACAACTGCTAATTTGGTTTCAGGAAACTATATTAGCATTCCTATAAATGGCACTGATACATACTATTATATTCCTAAAATAATTTATTTTAAAACGGCAATATTATATTTTAAACCTGTGCGGAGAATAACATACAATAGTACATTCTATGTTGAACTAAACAACTATGACAGAGTTCATTCTTATATTAACAAATATGATTCGTGTAATAGTACTGTTAATTATAATACAGTCAAGTGTTTTGATACTTTGAATTATGCTGGGACAACCGAATCAAGCTTAGTATTATACAAAATTAAAAATTATTATTCTCTCGCAAGTTCTAATTGGACGGATCCTACTGTTTACATATTAAATCCCCCTGAAACATCCTGTAATAGATTTACAATAACAATAAGAGACAAGGATTTTAATATATTAAAGTTTGGCGATTATTTAAATGAAGAATCCTTCAATATGACAATATGTGCCTATACTATCAAAAAAAATATATATGGATAATTATATATAATATAATAACTTATAAAGATGATGAGATTGAATGTTATTAATAATTACAAAACAATTTATTATAACTTCTTGGCATCATTTTATCTGTGTTTAAACTGTATATTGCCATATTATGACGATGTTATTATTAGCATTCAAAGTCAGGCTATTAAACTTCTTATTGATAATGATTCATTAAATATTAAAAAGATTAAAAAAATTAGAATGATTGAGTTTATTGACACATTTAATAAAAGCGACAAAATTATTCTTGATAAGGAAAGGGATATTATTATAATCGATTACAATATTTACGAATGCCATGATAACAGCTGTAGTTCTGAAAGTACAGAAATTACAGAAATTACAGAAATTAGCACAGGAGACGATACAGAACCTGAGACTACTGAGACGGAAACAGAAACCGATAGTAATACTAATGATACAGGAGTCAAGGATAAAACAGATACTGAGAATGATAGTGGAAGGACAAGTAGTGATAGCGACCTTGATAGAGATCCATATGAACCTTGTAAAAAAAAGAGCAGAATTGATAATGATTACATACATCAGCCAGCTGGCTCTATTAAAGACAATGATGATTATTATAATATGGGTATATATACAGTATCTACAGCAACGGCAGCAGCTAACAATGCCGTAAAGTATTTTATAGAAGATTCAGGAAGCAATTCGGCGGATACTCCGGATACAGATACAGAGGGAATCAAAGGAACCGATGAAACAGTGTATGATAACAAAGGATATAAAATAGATAAAGAAATTGATTCAGGTATTAAAAATATTATTCGACACATAATATATGATAAAAATAAGGATGATTAAATCCTTGAAGATTTAAAATGATACAAAACTAAAATAATGATAATATATTTATACAAAAATATATATTCAATATCACAAGATGACAGAAATTATTCGTGTTCCAAATATTGAGGATTACATACAAGAAATTATCAACGGCGAACTTATACTTACTCCTAAATATCAATATATTTCAAAAGAAGATTTACAACGAACTAAATTGAAATATTCATCAATAATAAAGTGCAATATAAAAAATAATAAAGATAATACTATATCAAATAGTAAAAAATCTTACAAGGATATTTTAATTGATATATGGGTATCTATGCCTACACAACAAATATTACAAAACACATCATTCAACTTAAAATTAACAAACGAAAATGGAAAAAAAGGGTATATATGGTGTGAAAAAATCAAAATGTCAATTCAAAATAGAGATGCAGATAATACAATTAAAGAAATATTGCATATGCTAGTTGTTAATAATTACAATATCAAAATATCAATAAAATTAGAAAACGGCATAGTAATTTGTTTAAAAATATAATAAATATTCTAAAATAAAATTATTATATAAGTAATATTTAACTACTAATAATTTATAATCTTATGTATTATATGCTTCATTATAATTATCTAATAAAAATAAATAAGGTTTTGTCTCATTTTAAATTTTTGAAGGTGTAAACAAACTGTAATAGTAAAATATTTTAGATATAATCGAGCGTTAATCTTTTGTTCCAGATATTTTTTAATTCGTGTTCATAATCAATATCTCCATAGCAGTTTTTCATAAGTCTTTCATTGAGATTTTCTTTTATTTTACCATCTATTATATTATTTTCATACTGATTAATATAATAGATATTTTCAGATGCGGCAATATTATTGTTATAATATATCTTATTTTTGATATAATTATAGTATAAGAAATATAGACAAGTATCTATGCTTCCTAATGTAAAATTATTTTTAACAGTAGTTGAAAAACACTGATCTTTTATTTCTATAATTCTTATTATATTGAATGCCTGTTTAGTATCTCTATTTATTATAGTAATATCATACTCTCTATACTTATTATAATTATTTACGCCTTTTTTAATAACCTTGATATCATATTTGCTATTACTCATATTTAATAAACCTCTTATATCTTTATAGACCTCTATAATATCTTTAACTAATACAGTAATATATACCGAGTTCTCTGTTAAACGATAGCAACAGAAAGAACAATTATTATAAATCTTAATAGAATAGCTGTCTATAATAGGCATTTTTTTATTTTTAACATATTCAAGTATATTTTTAACAATTTCAGAATATTCTTTTTTAATTGGAATACATTTCAATATCTCCTTGCTTTTTTCAGTAGGATAAAACTTATTTACAAGTTCCATACGATTATATAGTTTTTCCCATCTAAACCCAGATTGTATTGGTCTTGCTAATTCAAAATATAGATTCTCTTTAATCATTTCAATAGGTATAATTTTGTATTTATCCTTGTAATATTTTAAGGCACCTTTATTATTTTTAATGTAATTAGACAAAATATCAAAAATTGCCGGTTCTAAAAATGTGATATCAAAAAATTGCTTACCATATACTGAAATCTTATAGGTATTTTGATGAATTGCGCGCTTGATTTTGATATATTTATATCCAGCTTTCTTAATTAATTTAGCGAGTTCATAAGCATCTTCTATGGGATTTTTAGAAAAACAATCATAATCATTTATAGTGTATTCCTTATAGAATCTATATTTCTTAGGCAATATCAAGTTAATTACCAAACCGCCATAAAGTATTAGATTTTTCTTTATAATAAACTTAGAAATAAGTTTAATAACACTGTTATATTCTGTATATAATTCTTTGAGCTTTTTTATTTCAATATCCTTAATAATTTTATTAATAGTTATAGACGACATAATCTATTTTTAATAAATATATTAAAAATAATTTACTTATTCATTCATAATTACTTGAGGTTCGGTCATTTTCTTGGACTTAGTGGGTTTCTTAGCTTTTGCTGCGGGTTTCTTTTTGTATGGAATCTCGTCATTTAACATAGCACGATTCAAATAAACCTTTTTACCGTGCTTATTAATATAAAATTTGCCTTTTTTAGGCCCAGTATAAACCTTAGTGCTTCCGCCATCTACTTGTATTTGCATCTTAACTTAATATTATCTATATTTCTATATATAATAAATATTTTATTTTACATCTTCATATTCTCTATAAGCAAACTTAGGCATTATACTTCCTACTTGCGTATTCTCAATAGCCTCTCGTAAATCAGTACCATCAGCACTTAAATATATAGGATTTACTATTTGCTTAGTGCCATAAGAACATACATTTGGCCTATACGCAGAATCTCCTCTATATTGTTGTTTATAATTAATAGGTTCATATATTCTATCTGGCATAATTTGTGTATGTTTCTCTCCATAACTATCAACATATTCAACAACTCTACTATTACCTGTGTTATCATATAAATCATCAGTAGAATATACAGGAGCTTTTATGTTAGTGTCTCCAACTCCATTGCCAACACCAATTCGTGTATTGACGCCCTTAATCATGTTAGCGTTATTCGCGTTATTCGCGTTATTCGCGTTATTCGCGTTATTCGCGTTATTCGCGTTATTCGCGTTATTCGCGTTATTCGCGTTATTCGCGTTATTTATAGAATAATTAGAAGAATTAGATGTTAAAATATTTGAGGTAGTAGAAGAAACACCGCTAGAATTAGGAATATTTAAATCAACAGTTGGGTCAGCTGGATTAAAAGCTTTCACTGTATTTGATTTATTACGCGGATCTAAAGAATTATTAGTAGTTATTGTAGCACCTACTTTTATGCCATCTGAACTGTCTGTTCCTGAAGTTCCATAAGGTGTTGATACATTTTTATCTTGAAGTGTTATATTTATATTAAATACAGGTTCGCTATTTTTCATAATATCGGCAATATTTTTTTGGGCATTTAAATTAGTATCGGCACTATTGGATGATTCTGGATTATTTTTGGCAGCATCAGTAGTAAGAGCTACTGGCGTAGATAAGGCTTCTCTTTTTAACATATCTCTTCTTTTAAGTTCATTGGCAATTAAACGCAATTCATATAATACAAAGTTATTATCAAATATTTCTAATAGTTTTTCGTCATTTATTATATATTCTCTTAAAATATCTCTTTCAAAGTTAGGATAATTATCATGCATCAACATAGCTTTAAATAAATAATCATTGAATTGAAGATGTATATAGCATTGTTTTAGAGGGATTGTCATCTTATTATGAGGCATTTTATTGAAATGATTTTTATATATAGTTTTTAACATATCAATTATGTTTTTTTCAGATATTTTAGAAACAAGTGTAGGGTCAATATCATTTGACTGCATTTTTACAATCATCTTGTATTCCGTAGAATTGTATAGCTTTAATTTAAGTTTTTCTTCATCACTGTTTTTTTCATAAAACTCTTGGAGATTTACTATAATTTCTTTAGGTTTTGGTTGGCGTCCTAATATATTTTTATAAATATCTATAATTACAAACTGATTTATAGTTTTCTCTGACATATATTTTGGGTCATTATTGAAATTATTTGTTTGAGAAACAGAAGGTAGATAATTATCGTCTATCGGATCCAATATAGATTTATAGCTGTTATCATTGCTCTGTCTATAATTAACAGACTCCGTATTAAAATGTAGTTCATTATTTGACACCCCCTTATTATTATATATTTCAGTATTAAAATAGTTGTCGTTTTTCATATTATGTGTCTTAATCCCAGATGATTTTAAAAAAGAATTATCAAAACCCTTTGTAAGTATCTTGTCTATATTTATATCTGTAAATATCTCGTCTGTCTTGACAATTTTATGCTTATAATAAGGCTGATATATGCGTTTTTCTTCTTTACTGGTATCGCCGCTATTTATTAATATGTAAGAATCATAAGTAAGAGGGGTTGTGCTTTTTATAACATCATATTCTTTCTGTGTAAATGAAATAATCTTCTCGCCGTCTATCATTTCATGTAAGTTATTTTTGGCTTTTACTTCAATTGCGTTCTTAATCTTGTCATTCTTTATCTCTTTATAAGAGCCTTTTACATATTTTTCTGTATTTATACCCAAATCTCTCCACATCAGCCCTATATCAACGTTATCTGTAGCTACATTGTAAGGCTTAAAATATCTATCATCTACATTGATATAGCTGTCATATGTAAGATTCTTGATACCCAAAGAATCCAACTCATCTATATTAATTATTATAGGTGATACCCATTTATAATTTAATAATATATAAAGTTTTTCGTTTGTTATTTTATCTCCATTAGGTTCCGAATTGCCAAGATATAGCCATTTTAACCCTATTTTCTCTCCTGTTCCCTGAGCAACAGCAAAAGGCTCTATATAATAATCAAAAAACGCCGTTTTTATCTTATCATTAAAATATACTATTAGAATTATTAAAGAAATTATTAATATTACTATTAAATATTTAAATAATTCCATTGCTATATCTATAATAAATAGAAATAAAAAACCTCCTTATATATCTTAAATATATTTATATCCGTTTATAACAAAAAGGATGAAAATACACATACATAATAATCTTATACTTATATCTATGATTGTCTTTTTGTTTCTCAATATGATTGAGAATATTATCCATTTTAGTATAGGAAGAAATATAGATGCCAAGGGTACTCCTTCTATAAATATAGAAATACCAGATACATATGATATTATAAAAATAATATTTATTACGGGAGTCTTTTCAATTTTACAGGCTTTATTAACATACTACGGTTTCAAATATTTATGAAAAAATCAAAACGATACGATATAATATGATATAAGATTTAGATATATATAATATATAATATCCCATTTCACATATAACAATATAATTAAATAATGGATTTTTTCAAGAAACCAAAGGCTAAGAAGAGGAAATTTGCGAATACAAGCGAAGATTCAGAAGATGATGGTGGTAATGGTAATGTAGCAAATTGCGGAGATAATATATATATCAATTATAATCACATTTATTTTACAGGAGATATTACTAATAAATCGGCATTTAATCTTTGTAAAAACATTAGGATGCTTGAAAGCGAGCTTAAAATTGAAGAAGTAGAGAAAAATATTAAAAACGAGATGTTCTTGCATATTACCACGGACGGTGGTTGTATTTCATCGGCTTTTTCTATTATTGATTGTATGGAATCTTCGCGCATTCCTGTAAATACGGTTATTGATGGTAGCGTTTCTTCGGCGGGTACGCTAATTAGTATTCACGGTAAAAAGCGGTTTGTTTGTAAAAACTCTTATGTATTGATTCACGAATTGCGTTCAGGATGTTGGGGTAAATTGGCGTATATTGATGATACATATAAAAACTGTATTAAGATTCAGGAACATATTAATAGGTTTTATTTAACAAAAACTAAGATTAATAAGAAAATGCTCAAAGACCTTCTTATCAAAGACCTCCAATTTAATGCCGAAGAATGTATTAATATGGGAGTTGCCGATAGTATCTATATGGGATAGAAAATGCTTGGTGATAGATAATAATATTCTTTTTATATAATAGATTTCTAACAAATATGAATAATCTGTTTAAGACTGAAATATATATACACGTGATTATTATTTTAATATTAATGCTTTACGCATTAACAACGAGTATATACATATTATTTAATGATGATTACAATATATTTATTCGTATCATATCAATAATAATAATAGCAATAATTATATTTTTATCATTGAAGAAGGAGACCTTTTTACCATTTTTAGGATTAACCTATTTACCCAATACTCTATTATGTGAACCAAAATATCCTTCGGGGGCAAATCTAAATTACACCATAGATATGAGTGAATATGAAGATGGGACAAAAATAATATATTGGGCCGCAAATAGTACTGATACTTCAAAAATAATTGAAGATCCTTTTGAAGCCTATAAAAGCTTTAGTAATATCGGTGTATCAGTTGTAAAGAACGGAAAGGCTGATGTTCGTATATATTGCCCAGATAAATATAAAATTAAAAAAGTATTTAATCAGATATTAGAAAGACATTTTCATTACAGAATAATATTTAAAGACAGCGGATTCCTAAGTCCCGTGATGACCGTAAATATTAAATGCTAACACTAATGCTAATGCTAAATATATTTTTTTATGTCAATTATGTCAATTATGTTAATTATGTCAATATAATGTTGTAATTATAATATTTGCTTAGAATATTAGCATATTCGTCAGCAATATACCTTTCTATATTATCAAAATCTCTTATATATTTGATATTATCTGTTTCTGTATTAGCAGTATTAGCAGTGTTATAATTTTTATATATTGATATAATTATACTGAGCTGTTTATAATTTTCTATAAACTTCTCCATAATTATATCTTTGATATCATAGTCTTTTATTATAATTTTCATTATATTTAATATAACATTATCATAAGCCTGCGATAATACTCTGTCGTACGCACTATATAATAAAAATATATGTTTATTATTTATCGCATTATATAATTGTATATCATAAAATTCTATTTTTTTCTTCTTTATATCTCCTATAATATTTTTATACCAGCTTTTACATACTAAAAGACACTTGTAATTGCTCGGTATTTTTATAAATGTAAAGTATAAATCATTTGTAATCATAACTTTATAATATATCAGTTATATATTTATGTATAATATTTTTATCTATTGAAATAACCTTTTTATTATCATAATAACTGATATAAGACGCCCACATACTATCCATATCATACGGATTATTTGAAACTATAAGATTTTTAAACATTGACATTAGAATAAAACGAATTTCATAATTATTTTTTTCGGCATTATTAACATAATACAGCGTATATGTAGAACTATCATTGATATCATTAATATCATTTAGAACTGTTTTAGCCCATTCTATATCATCGGTTATAACAGCAATATTTTTAATCTTTAAATTATTCATAATAGATAAGGCATTATAGTAATAATCATAATCTTTGCTTTCGGCTTTCAAGATATGTAGTGCGGCAATATCTTCGTCCTTAGTATTCTCTCCAAAAAAAGTGAGAATATCACGATACATATAATAAGCCTGATACATTAAATCTTCATTTGAATAAACTAATTCCAATATTTTTTTTTTAATAGATTTGTCAATATAGTTGAATGTCATTGCGACATTTCTTGTATTAGTTGATGTATCACATATCTCTATATTTTTAGTAGAACTACATAAACTTTCAATATCAATATCATTTATCGATAGTTTATCAAATCCTATTTTATCATATTTATCATCATCTAATATATTAAATAACCCCTTGAATATAGAATCACTATAAATATGATTACCTTTTCTAAAAACTATCCTTCTTTTAATGTTATTTTTTTTTGATATATTTAAAATATTTATAAGATATGCTATATTAAATAACTGACATCCAATATTATCATTATTCTCAATAGATATATAACAAGTTTGCTGTAAAGCCTTCTTCATATTTATTATATTAATAGCAAATAATCTTTAAGCCAATATCTATGATAGGCTAAATAGCAAACAAAAATTTTTGTTTTGATTATATTTGGATTATCATTCATCCTACTCATAATATATTTACTACTAATTGATTGATTGATTCAGGATATTTACTAAGTAATTCAATTTTTTTCGGTATCAGTTAATTGTAATATAACTAGATATATGAAATTGTATTCGTATTTATTTTACTATGATTTTACTTTATATAATTATTCTATTTATCAATTCTACAATATTTATATGATGATGATTAGGGTCGCGATAAAATAATTATATATAAGTATTATATAACAATAAATAAAATATATGAAAGGATATTTTCTTGCCATTTATTTGGCATTTGCAAATATCTTAAACTCGTCATTGATCTATTCGTATCCTATAAATATTGGTCCTCATAGTATATCTAAATTTGGCAATTATAATAATGGTAATGTTTGTGTATTAAATTATAATAATGTATATAGTACATTTTATAAATGGTCTAAAGATAATAAGGAATATCAGGAAAAAATAATAAGTGATACTATATGGCTAAATAAGAATAGATTCTCGACACCCAATATAATAGTGGGGGTATATAATAACAATGAAGGTAATAATGATGTCAATTATATTTGTTTATTAAGAAAGGTGGCTAATGGTCGCTTTAAAATGTTAAACATTTTTGCAAATCCCAATAATAATCTTGAAGATGACACGCTACTTTTTGAAAATATATTAGACTTCTGTAATGCTAATAAATATTCATTAAATGTAGAAAAATTAAAGGAAATAGATAATAGCAAATATTATCTTACATATTTATATTCATATAATTGCTAATGTTTTAGTACGCAGTTACGTAGTTACGCAGTTAGATGTTTAATAATGTTTTTCATATTAATAACATCATATTGTCTGCCATTTTCACATCTATTGCGATATACTAAATAATTACTGCTTACTAATTTTTCATATTCCGCAGTATTATTTATCATAGGAACAAACGCAAAACCATCTTTACCCAATTTTGTAATTTTTATATTTAATTTATGAAAAAATACGGCAAAACATAAATCATCGATATATGCTTTATCTAATAAATTAATATTATTAATTAATGTCAAATAGCCCTTCTTAGACAATATGATATTAGTACCAGAAGCAAATGATATATTAGTATTATCCAATGTTATATTGCCTACATTAGTACTTCCGTAATATTCTATAGGATTCAATTCTAACTCTTTTAATAATAATGTAAAATTAACAATAGAACTTATATTACTTCTAACAATATAATCATATTTTTCATATTCTCCATTATTTTTGAATAATAATAGGGCATCAATTGTCTTATTTAATATGCCAGGCATAAAGCTCTCCCTGCCCTTGATATTTATTATATCTCCTGAGATCTCAATGCTGTCAGAGATATTATCATTATATTTATAAAAATATGTTGATACATTACTAAACCCTTTATAATATTCAGACAAGGCATTGTACATTTGTACATAGATTTCATCATTATCATTATACAATACTAAATTAAGTATTTTCATATTCCAAATATAACCTATTATATAAATTATTCTTATATCTTTGGAATTGTCTTATCATTAGCATTAGCCTTTATTAGCCTTCAATAACTTATCAAAGCTTTCTTTTTTTATACAGCGTCCCGTCTTAGGATTCAACATTTTACCCTCAGGCATTTCTTAGGCGTTTTTTTTGCTTCTTTTGGCATATTAGCCTTCAATAACTTATCAAAGCTTTCTTTTTTTATACAGCGTCCCGTCTTAGGATTCAACATTTTACCCTCGGGGCATTTCTTAGGCGTTTTTTTTGCTTCTTTTGGCATATTAGCCTTCAATAACTTATCAAAGTTTTCTTTTTTTATACAGCGTCCCGTCTTAGGATTCAACATTTTGCCCTCGGGGCATTTCTTATCTATTTTGCTTAGAGTTTTTTTTGCCAATTTATTTATTGATTTAATATTTATGCATCTATTTGTAAGAGGATTTAATACTTTACCTTCTGGACATTCTTTTTTCTCTTTTCCTTTGCCTTTTTCTTTGCCATTGTCATTGTCATTAGAGCCGTTCTTATTAATATATATAAGGAGCCGCGCACCTTTATTAAATGAAAAACATAGTTCGTTTTTATCTTTTCTTATAATATCCTTAATACTTTCATTAGAATGAGTATCTAATATACATTCTTTTTTATTTATACAAAACTCGCTATTTTTCATAACATTCCAGTCGTATTTCATTAATTCGCAAGGAATATGTATATTATCAGAAACTAATATACCATTTGTTGGCAATTTATCGACTATAATATTATTTTTAATATTGATATAGACGATTTTTTTATTAACTACTTCTGATACCCATAGCCTTTCATTATCATAATCATCTTTAGTAAAATTAACGTTTTGCAAATGTATATCAATAGTTCCGCGCGTCCATCCATTATATACATACTTATTGCCTTTACATTTAATTCCAGCAATTGAATGTCCTCCAATTTCAGTGCGATTCCAATTTGATAATAATACAGAATCTTGAATATAATTCATTCCCTTAATGGCAACTTTGTCGTTAAAAGATATTATATTATAAAATGGTGAATCTCTAGGAACTTTGTAATATTCTGGTATATCATTGATAATATTTTTAGTAAAATTAATAATGATAACATCGGGATTTTCAAACTTCTCTAAAACTTTTTCCCTAGAAACGAACTTTACAGTAAACTCTATTGATGGACCTTTTTTACCTAGTGAATTATTAACAACTGTATTGTTGTATTTTGAGTAATATAATAAATTATCTTTATAATCCAAAAATAATACTTTGGCTCCTAATAATTTATAGACTTTTCTTATATACAGAGCAGGGGCATAACCACCTTTTTTAATTTTAGGATTAAACGAGAACTTTTTTTTATTATATTTATAAAGCTTTTCCAATATATATTCTGGTCTTATTTTATCAAAATATTCGTAATCATTATAAATATTATTTGAACGCAAATATTTTTTTTCTAGAATATGTTTCAATGTTTTAAATATTAGAATTTTATTATTCCACTTCTTAGATTTTTTAAGAAGAAGTTTGCGACTTTCATCGCTATACAATACAGCCATAAGAATACTATTAAACCAACAAGTTGGCCCATACTGTTTTAATGTAATAACATTATCACATTTATCTTTCATAATATATCTATAATATATCCATAAAAGATTCTATAAAACTCTGAGACAAATATATCTATATAGAAATTATATTAATTATATTATTTAAAAATAATAAGAGAACAAATAATATATATTAAATAATGGTATGGAATATTGGATTAAGTGGAAATGATTATAAAATATTAAAAAGTTCTTCTAACAATACTACATACAATTCATTATTATATTCTGATTATTTTACTATAAATGAAAATGGTAATGTTGGTATTAACAACGGAAATCCTAAAAAAAAATTAGATATTAACGGAGACATTTTAAATAATGGTATCATTATATCTTCAAATATTCTCGGGAATACTATGAATACGAGCAATTTTTTACAAATTAATTATAAAGATAGCGCGAGTGCCTCGGCAAATAATGTTGTTGATATATACGGAACAGCGTTATTAAGAGGAAATGTAGGAATCGGCTCAACAATACCCAGGTCGGCTCTTGATGTTAATGGGGTTATAAATGCCCGTGAGCTAATAGGAACAGGCAGTAATGTATATAATATAAATGCTTTTAATATTAATTCTGGAATACTAAATGCCCTATATGGAGGTACAGGGGCAACGAATATTATACCTAATCAATTGATATATGGAGACAATAATAAAATAAAGCAATCTGAAAATCTTGTATTTGAAGATAATATTTTGAAGGCACTTTTTTTTGAAGGTAATGGTTCTAAATTGAAGAGTATAGATGCTTCAAGTATTACTCAGGGGTTTTTAGGTGTTACAAAAGGAGGAACGGGACTCAGGAGATTTGATATAAAAGGTGGTGTTCTTCTTGCTAACTTAAACAATAATAATGATATTGATAGAACTACAATTGCTCAAAGTAGTGATTTAAAATGGAATAACAACGAAAACGCATTTGAAATTAATGGAAATATCAAACTGCCAGAATATAGCAATTTATTAATTGGAGGAGCTCCATTAAATTATAGTGCTCTTGGAAATTATCCATTAGCTACTTCTAATATCGCAGGTGTTGTAAAATTAAGCTCGCAGTTCAAAGTAAATAATGACAGCGAATTGATATTAGCAAATACGGGCTCTTCAAAATGGGGGCAGGTTGATGATTTTATATTTTATCCTCCTCAAACAATTACAAGCAATCACTGTGTTGGTATAGGTATTTTGCCAGAGGATACATCAAATCGATTGATAGTTAATGGAAATATCAATATTATAGATGGAGTCTATAAAATAAATGGAGTTAATATGGACGAATATAATTCAAATATAATATCACAGCGAATAAATAATTTTACATTGGATAATATAGGAAAGCTATTCTGTGGTGATAAAAACAGATGCTTCTCTTTAGAAAACATAGGCGGTAATGTTCTCGAATATCAAATAGGAGCTCTCAATAATGGTACTCTTGAAAATAATAATAATTTCAAATTTTTACAAAAAGTTATTTTTAGTGCTGGCTTACAAATAACAGGAGGCTCTTTTGATATTGGAGATTTAGATAAATTAATTTTAAAATCACTTGAAATAACAGGAACAAATACAGACTCTATATTTGCCATTAATGAGAATGGAACTGGAAACTTATTAAAAATATCAAAAAATAATCAAATTAACACTATTATAACAAACAACGGAAATATGGGCGTAGGAGTTTTCAATCAATCTGTTACGCCTGCTATAATTCCCTTAGAAAAGCTACATATTATGGGAAATATTATAGCAACTGGAAGAATAACTTCTTGTTATTCAGATAAAAGGCTCAAAACATTTACTTCTACCATTAATAATTCCTTAGATATTATTAATAATCTTAATGGCTATTATTATTACCCAAATGAAGAAGCATTAAAAGCAGGTTTTGAAAATGAAAAACAAATAGGTCTTAGTGCCCAAGAGGTTCAAAATGTGCTTCCTGAAATTGTTAAAATAGCACCGTTCGATATGGCTAAGGATGAGAATGGAAACATTACTTCAAAATCTGGCAAATCCTATCTTACAATATGCTATGAGAGATTGGGTCCTGTATTTGTAGAAGCTATTAAGGAATTGACTGGACAAATTAAGGAATTAAAGGAAGAAAATGAAACCATTAAAAAAGATATAGAGACTATTAAAAAATTGTTAAATATGTAATTGCTTTCTTATACTCTTTTTGGACTCTAAAAATATTTTACAATAATTATTAAGAAGCTCCTTATCATATATTGTATTAGGTTTTTTAACAAGATTGCTGTTTTTTGGTAAATATTTTGTATAATATTCTTTAATCAAAAGCTCCTCTATATTATTCGTAGAAATCTTGGAAATATTTATTTGTTTTTTTGAATTATTTATCATAGCCTTTATACTTAATAAAATAAAAAATATATAGACATATATAGATATGATTACTATACCAATATTTATAATTCTTCGTCGGAATAATTATCATATTCATCGTACGGATTGATATTTGCATGCGATGCTTCTCGTGATGCCACTTGCGATGCTACAGGCGATGCTACAGGCGATGCTACAGGCGATGCCACTTGCGATGCTACGGGAGATGCCACTTGTGACGAATGATGTGAGACAGATACATCAGGAAACTTATATGCTTCATATATGACGACGATATTATCAATGATTATCGTCGCAAAATCCGCATCCAGAAATTGTGAATATACAATTGGCCCGAATCTATTAATATAGTCCGCCATAACACGGCTATGACCATACAAATAGATTAGGAAGTCAATGTTTTTCATATTTTTAGATATGTAATCTTGAATAAGAGCAATCTTCTGTGTCCTAGCCTCTTCAAAATTGCTACAAGAATTAATAGCAATGATAATACTCATAATATCCTTTCCAAATCCTCCCTCCATAATTGTGTTGATATTGCTATCATCGCTACGAAAGCTAACAACAAAGTTCTTCTGGTTAGCCGACATATCTATTATAATATTCTGGTTTGTTTCTGAAAGGTCTAAGTTCCGAAAGGTCCGAAAGGTCTAAGTTCTGAAAGGTCCGAAAGGTCTAAGTTCCGAAAGGTCCGAAAGGTCTAAGTTCTGAAAGGTCCGAAAGGTCTAAAAGGTCTGAAAGGTCTTTTTTGTGGCTGTTGAAAGGCAAAACATAAAACAATATAAGCAATCAATTTTTATAAATATAATAATAATTAAGAACATATTATGAATATAATAAGATCCTTATTTTATGCTGTTATTGTAGCTGAGCTTATTACCGATGTCAGTTATACATATCATATAGTTCCGTGTGTAAATAATAGAAAAATGCTAAAATTAGGAGATATAAATACATCAAAATTAATGAGAAAGTTGAGAACATCAAAAATATCAAGAATAGTTAAAAATAAATGTAGGAATATCAGGAATGCTACTTATTATGCTACAGAATATGTTTTGGAATTATTTATAATTATTGATATAATGCTTCCTAAAAAAGATCTCTCTATTTTTCTTTCCAAAAAAAAAAGTATTTCTTAATTATCCTTTTATTATACTTTGTGTATGCAAATATATATTTTTTATCAATACCTTCCATAATATCATATATGGTTTCAAGATTCATAAAATATATTTACTAATAATATTATACATATGTTTTATATAATTATTATGATATTATGAAAATCTATGCGATTGTGTAACCTGTTTAGCATATTTATGCGGATTATATTGAATGCTATTGTATCTTTGTTTTTTGTCTATTTTTTGTCTTATCAATTGTAAATCCATAGTATCCATATAAGTATTCTTCGGAATGTATAAAGAAGCCTTCATATCTTTAGATAAATGATAATAACTAAGAGTATCATGTATTTGAGGAATATGCGAAGATATCTTAAATTTTTTTCTGTTAAAACCTGTTATTTCTATAATATTTCTAAAATTATTTATCCTTTTATTATAATTTCTTGAAATAAATATATTATAATCGCCTACTAATATATTTTCTATACGAAATATGCTATTATCAAAATCATTTACATTTGGATATTTACAATCAGGATATAATAAACTCTTACTCATTATATTTTGTTTCATATTACAATAATATACCATATTTATTCTATCATTTTTTACAATAAATAAAAAATACATATCATACATATCATATACACATACTTACACTAATTATTAGTTATCTTAGGAAAGCTTCAAGTTATTATTATTGTAAAGATATTCGCCAAGACAGTCTGTTTGAATCTTTGTAAATTTCGCATAACAGTTCTTTCTCAAAGGCAATCCAGCATTTCTAAATACATTATCTTCGTGAACCCAATCACCTACCCATCTTCTATCAACAATACACGACTGACCGCCACCACAAGGACACAATTGTTCAGCTGGCATATCCATTACTTGCTTGGACATCTTAGTGAATGCCTTGGCAGATGCCTTGGCTGATACCTTGGAAGCAGTATAAGAATTATGAGAGCGAGTGTTCATATTGTCTTGGTTAATTATATTATGTTATGATAGACGATCAATTTTTTATAATTTATCTTTATTTTCTACTAAATTAAAGTTAAGCACTTTACAGATAGCAAGTTTAATTCCATTAGGTCCATTAGGTCCATTAGGTCCATTAGGTCCGTTAGGTCCGTTAGGTCCATTAGGTCCATTAGGTGTAAAATGATTATATAGCATATTTCTTGCTTCCTTTGATTTAGTTGGTGCGTTAGGAATATCAATTGAATTGCTGATACAATGAGTAAAGTAAGGATTCGCATTCATAGTTATATTATATAAATCTCTAAATATATCAATCAATTTTTATAAATAATAATTATATAAACAGAGCTATATTATGTATATTTAAAAGATATATATATTGGTATTATGGAGATTGTAAAGGATACAAAGGATACAAAGGATACAAAGGATACAGAATATTATATATATATCAACGCTTTTTGGTATGGTTTTATAAATAATACGGACGCGAATAGTATTGCTATATTTGAAAAAATATTTTCTAAAACTTTGTTACGTAATTTCAAGATTACCGATAATTTAAATAATGCCAATGTACTATTTGAATCTGTATTTGGGCCTACATTAGCCGATGTTAAAAAATGGAGATATAAGATATTCTTTTCAGGGGAGCCTTATATATCTAATCCTGAAAAGTATGATGTTCTCTTATATTCAACCGAAACACATAATAATGTCGTAGATTTGCCATTGTACGCTGTTTATATACAAAATAATAATTATATGGAAAGGATAATTAATCGTCCAAAGATAACAAAGATACCTGAAAAATTCTGTTGTTTCATAGTATCAAATGATGCGTGTAATACACGTAACAATATGTTTCATATATTAAATAGCTATAAAAAGGTTGATTCGGGAGGTAAATATTGTAATAACATCAATTATGTAATAAGACACGATTATTGGAGTGATGAATTCAGAGCATTCATAAGCAATTATAAGTTTATTATATGTTTTGAAAATCACAGACTTGGTACATATTCCACAGAGAAGATAGTGAATCCTTATATTGCTGGGAGTATTCCTATATATTGGAGTTCTAAACATATACACAAAGTATTTAGCAGAAACTCTATGTTGTTCTTGGAAGATGATAGTGAAGAATCTTATAAAAAATTAATGAATGAAATTATTGAATTGGATAATGATGATGAAAAATACTTAGAGTTTATTAATCGTCCTATATTAGAAGATAAGGATATGAAATATTACAATGATAATTATACAATAGATGCTGTTGCCCTTAAAATAGACAATATATTATTAAAAAAATAATTGAATAATAGAAGATTTACAAGAATAAGATTAATAACAATGATATTTCTAATTCTGCCCAATCAGCTATTTGATATCAAGCATTTTGATAAGTCGTTTAAGTATATAATATGGGAATGCCCTCATTTTTTTACAGATTATAATTATAATAAAAAGAAGTTATTGTTACATCGCGCGACTATGAGAAATCAATATGATTTAATGAAAAAATATGGATATTCCATATCATATGTCGAGTTTAACAAGAAACTTTCGGAAACTGAACAATATACACTGTATTATCCTATAAATAAGCTAGATATATTGAGATTGCCCAAGAATACTGTAATATATGAAAAAGATACACCTAATTTACTATTGACACGAGAACATATCAAAAGATATCGCGAGAAAACCGATAAATTCTTCTTTAATGCCTTTTATATGTGGTCAAAGAAGGAGCTTAATATAATACCAAAAATTAAATCACAGGATAAGTTAAATAGACAGAAGCCAAAGAATACAATATGTGTATCTCAGCCTTATGACGATATTACAGTTAAAAAAGATATATCTAAGTATATTGATGAAGCATCTAAATATGTTGAGAAGCATTTTAAAAATAACTGTGGAATCCTAAGAATGAAGAATTCAAAAGATTTTATATATCCTATAACACACGCCGATTCTATAAAATGGCTTGAACATTTTATTAAAAATAAAATGAAAAATTACGGGAATTATCAGGATTATATAGATAAAAATAATGGTCATCTATGTCATTCTCTAATGTCCGCCTTGATTAATATAGGTCTAATAAATCCCAAAGATATCATAGATATACTTGAAAAAGAGCGAAAGACTCGTGATATTCCCATGAATAGCTATGAAGGATTCATAAGACAATTATTTTGGCGAGAATATCAGCATTTATGCTATTTATATGTAGATTTTTCTGGAAATTATTTTGGTAATAATAAATTGTTAGGAAAAGAATGGTATTCAGGAAATACTGGGATAACTCCTGTAGATGACAGCATTCGCGAAGCATTTGATACAGGTTATCTCCATCATATTAAACGCTTAATGGTAATAGGAAATTATATGAATCTCTGTAATATAAAACCAAGTGAGGGCTTTAGATGGTTTATGGAGTTCTCTTGCGATTCTTATGAATGGGTAATGTATCAAAATGTATATGATATGGTATTCTTTTCTACTGGAGGAAAAACTATGCGAAGACCATATATATCTTCATCTAATTATATATTAAATATGAGTAATTATTCTAAAGATAGCTGGTGTGAAATATGGAATACTAAATACAGAGATTTCGTGAATAAAAACAATAAAAAATTATGGAAATACAGATATTATGTATCTCTAAAATAAACAATTATTAAGAGGCTATAGAGAGGCTATAGAGAGGCTATAGAGAGGCTATTGAGAGGCTATAGAGAGGCTATTGAGAGGATAGATAGATTTTATGAAAATGAAATGAAAAGGTTTTAAGAGAAATCAAGCTATTTTCATTATCATTGTGATGTCCTAAAAAGACACCAGATTTTTCTAAAAATTGAAAAATAAAATTTGAGTACATCTTTCTGTTTTTTCAAAAATTTCAAAAGTTTTTTGG
>SXGQ01012930.1_pt1 | contig 22379 bp, 21 predicted proteins | sample 3178371 | NCBI WGS metagenome assembly SXGQ01 (sample SAMN11356859, study PRJNA531348) | freshwater metagenome | isolation source: freshwater sample F1-20 | place: China: Fuxian Lake, Yuxi | collected 2017-12-25 | reverse complement strand
GGCCGCTGAGCTGAGCGCTGAAGAGCGCTTGCAGGCCGTACGCCACGGTCTGGCCCAGCAAGCCATGCAGGGTGCCACGCAGGTGCGCACCACGTCGTGGATCGATGCCCAAGGCGCCTTGCGCGAATCGAGCAGCTTTCGCTCGGGCATGCAGGTGCGCGGCGTGCGCGTGATTGGCTATTCCCGCGACGCTCAGGGGCAACCGCAAGCTCAGGTGCAGGTGCAAGGCCCGCAAGACCTGGTCAAGGCGGACTCAGCTGCCAAGGCCGCGAGCCATGCTGCGGCCTGCAGCAATCAGGATCGGCTGCGCCATGTGATGGCTCTGGAGCTGCAGGTGCGTGGCCGCTGGTCGGTGGATGAAGAACATTTGCGCAGCGATCTGGCGCAGTTGCTGGTGCGCAGCTGGCGCGAGGCCCCAGCCTGGGGGCCTCGGTGGCAGCTGGTTGAACTGCCGGGGCCTGTCAATCAGGCCAGCACCGCCACGTCCGCGGCCTATGAGCGTGTGCTCACCGGCGGCGCGGCCACCTCGCCGGCTCTGGCTTGGCGCTTGCTGCTGAGCATGGAAGCCGTGCCCGCTGCGCCCCCGTCGCTGGTCGGTCAATGGTTGCCGTGGACACCGGCTTCGCCCACCACAGCGCGACTGTCTTTGAGCCTTCAGTCCTCACGCGAGCCTGCACCGGTTTTGCTCAAGGTGGTTGAGTTGCCGCTGTTGGCGCAGGAGCGCTCCTGGTCACCTCCGCGCCTGCAGCAGGCCAGCATCCGGCTGGCCCAGGCTCTGATGCATGATTGGGCTAAGGCTGTGACCGAGCGCATGGCTTGTGAGCCTGTGCAGGTGCGGGTGCTCCATGCCGCGGGCGATCGCTTGCAGATTGACCAGGGTGCGCTGGCTGGCGTGAAGGCTGGCGACGAGTGGCTGGTGTCCGACCGCCGCCATTGGCCTGCCCGGGTGCTTGAATCGGACGCGCCCATGTCTTTGGTGCTCGCCCGTGTTGAGCGGGTTTCTGCCCACCAGGCCCAACTGCAGGTGCTGGCAGGTCCGTCAGCGGCCATCAAGCCTCAGTGGCAGGCCTGGCCGATGGAGCCGCATTGACTGCGCCCCCGCTTTCGTGCTCAGATATTGACGAACAGTGTGCTAACAGGAGTCCTCCCATGAACCGCCCAACCCAGAGTTCCGTCCGGCCAGCATCGGTGTGCATGTGGGGTGCTGTCTTGTTTTTTGGTCTGACCGTCGGTCAAGCGGCCGGTGCAGCCGGTGCGCCCGCTGACTTTGCGGCACGGCCTGCGCCGGCTCCCGCCCGCACTGCGGGTGCAGCGCAACACGTCAGCGCCGATGGTGCACATGGCCGGGTGTATCGCACGGTGGCTGGCGACACGGCCGATCGGGTGGTCAAAAAGGCCATGGCCGATGTCCCGCTCAAAGACGAGTTGCTGCGCGATGCGCTGATTCAGGCCAACGTCAAAGCCTTCCCCAACGGAAAAGCCACCCGGCTCAAGGCGGGCACAGAGTTGGCGTTGCCCGACACACATGCCTTGCTGCGACAAATACTTTTGCCGCTGCTCTCGCCAAGCGAGACGGGTGCATTTTTTCCGCCGCCTCCGAGCACCGCAGAAGAGCGCCGGCGCTGGGTGCGGTTTCCTTGATTGCGCCGGCCGACCTCGCGCTACTGCCCGGTCGGTCCAACCCGATCTACCTGGAGGGTAAGCTCCTGCCGCTGACTGTGGCGCAGGCGCGCGATCTCGACCTGCGTGACGGCCAGATCGTACAAGCCTTGGTGCAATCGCGCGGCGGTGACGACTTGTCCTTGCTGCTGCGCGGCAAGCAGGTGGATCTGCCGCGCCTGCCGGTGACGGCCGGGTGGCAGCCTGGGCAAAGCGTCAATTTGCAGGTGCACTTGAGCCCGACCGGCTTGGTCCTGCAGCCCACCACCGAGGCCGCGCCAGGTGCTCTGACCAGCCCTTTTTTTTCGCGCGTGGGCAATTTGCTTTTTCGGCCTCCGGGCCTGGAGCAACTGGGCCAGCTGTTCAAGCCGGGCGTACTCGAAGCCCTGTTGCAGACCACCGGCCGCACCGATCTGATGGCTCAGTGGCGCGGCATGCAACTGTCCATGGCCCAGCTCAATCCGCAGGCCCTGGCCCAGGCCATCAACCGTGCGGTGATCAGCGCCATGGGATCGGAGCCTTGGCTCATGCGCGGGCTGCCGGCGCCGGCCGAAGATCCCAAGCAGTTGCTGCGCAAGCTCATTGCCGCCCTTGCGCGCGACGGCGCTGGGGGCAAGGAGGGCGACGACGGTGTGCTCGAGTCCATCAGCAAGCTGACTCGGGCGGTCGATGATCTGGAGTCTTCGCAGGTGCAGGCGGTTCAGGCCCAGGCCCAAAAGGAGGTGCTGATCAGCCTGATGCTGCCTTTTTCGGACGGCTCGCCCATCGAGCTGCAACTGCGGCGCTCCCCGCAAAAAGAAGGCCAGGCGCGCGCGCCGCTGACGGTCAATGTGCATTCTCACAGCGAGGACATAGGCGAGGTCTGGCTCAAGACCCAGTTGCACGGCCTCGATCGGGTGGACCTGACCATGTGGGCGGTGCGTGGGAGTGTGGTCGAGCAGGCCCGCGCGCGCGCGGGCGAATTGGGCGCGCAGCTGTCCCAGGCGGGTCTGGCCATGCAGTCGTTTCAGGTGATTCAGGGCCCGCGTCCGGTGGGCAGTGCCGATTGGGTGCCCTCGGGGCGCGGTCTGGTCATCGACATTCGCGCGTGATCGCCATCCATCATGACCTCACGCAAGCAAGCTGTGGCGCTCGAATACGGCATGAACGCCGTGCCAGTGGTCACGGCCAAGGCCGATCAGCAGCTGGCCGAGAGCCTGATTGAAGAGGCTCGCCGACAGGGGGTCTACGTCACCCAGGACCCGCAGCTGCTGGCCTTGCTCAGCCGGCTCAATGTCGATGACGAAATTCCGCCCGAGCTCTACACGGCCGTGGCCGTGATCTTGTCGTGGGTCTACTGGCTCAAAGGCATGCGACCGGGCGATGAAAAGCGCCGCGCTCGCCCGCACCTTGACGAGTCCGCTTGAGCCGGTCAGCGCCTTTGTAAGGGGGATCCTGCGCTGCCTCAATGCGCCGATCCGGCCTTGGGCTGCGTTACAGTGCATAGGTTTTCCGTCTGCAGTTTCACCCGAACGAGGAATGTCATGTTTGAACAAGTCGTCCCTGTCAACAAAGAGCGCCACGCCAGGAAAAAGGTCAAGCCCAGCAGCGATTTTCGGTTCGCCTCCAGCTTTCACATTGCTTATGTGACCACCCATGAGTTTGCCCGCGCGGCGTCCATCTACCCGGTGGTGTTTCTGGAGGACAAGCAAAACGACAGTTACCGCCCCGTGGTCTTGCTCGGGCTTGACGCCGGCGAAAACCTTTTCGTCGATGCCCAGGGCCAATGGGCAGGCTCCTACATTCCAGCCATCATCCGGCGTTACCCGTTTGCCCTGGTCAAGGCCTCGGACGCGGACCAGTACATCGTCTGCGTGGACGAAGCCAGTGCCTTGCTCAACGACACCGAAGGCGCCGCCCTGTTCGACGAGGCGGGCCAACCCACCCAGGTGATTGAAAACGTCAAGCGCTACCTGGGCGAGCTGCAGCAAATGGACCAGATCACCGGTGAGTTTGTGACCTTCTTGGTTCAAAACAATCTGCTCACGCCGCTCAATATGCGGGTCAACGCAGCCGATCAGGTGCGCAACATCACCGGCTGCTATGCGATCAACGAAGAGCGGCTGAACAATTTCTCGGACGCGAAGTTCCTGGAGGTGCGGCAAAAGGGCTATCTGCCGGCCATGTATGCCCACCTGATTTCGCTCTCGCAGATCGAGCGGCTGGTCAGCCTGAAAAAACCCGCAGCTGCGGCCTGAGGCCCGTTCGGGGCGTGGTTGGTCAGGTCAGGGCAGGGCAGTCATGCCCGCTGGACCGGCGCTGGCTGGACGGCAGGGCCCTTTAGGCGTCGTGGTAGCCGCGGCCGCGGTTAAACCGCGAGACCTTGCCCAGGCGGTCGTAGACTTCCACCGAGGCGCTCGGATTTTCCATTTGCAGGCTGTTCAAGGTGCCCCGGATGGCCTCGAGCTTGCGCTCGATCAGCACGGCATTGCGCCGGTGGGCATCGCGTCCGCGCAGCAGGCTCTCGCGCAAATCGCCGTACATCGGGTCGGTTTGCAGCTCTTGGGCAGGGGGGCAAAGCCGTGAGAGTTCGGTCAGCAGATCGGATTTTCCGGGTTGCAACTGCTCAAAGACGTCGAGCTGCTGTTTTTGCAGGGCAGCAAATTCCTGCTCGAGCACTTGCTCGAGCTCGCGCGCAAGTCTCAGGAGGTGTATCGCTGGCGTGCTGTCACTCACGGATCATTTGCTCGATGGCCACAAAGCTCTCAGCGATGCGCCTGGCGTCCAACGGGTACTGACCCTGGGAGATGGCCTGCTTGATCGCCTCGACCTTGACCCGGTCGAAGTCCGGCTCAGCCATGGCTTTTTGGGCCACATTGCTCAGGGACACGGTGTCTCCCCCTCGGCTGACCGATGCGCTCTTGTCGCTGCCCACGGTCGATGCGGTCGATGCGGATGATGCGGATGATGCGGAGGATGCGGAGGATGCGGAGGATGCGGACGATGCATTCCCACTGGAGGCCGCGCTGCTCTTTTTGGCCTTGTCGGCCTGGCTGCGCACAGAACTGTCCGACGGGTTCTGTTTTCCATATTGTGAAATTGCATCGGTCATCTTGGGGCTCTCTTTCCGGTTTGGGGCGATTTTGGCCCTTTGACGTCAGTTGTATCGGACGCGCCGACCGAAACTTGAGGAGATTGTCTCAAAAACGGGGTCACAAACCCTTCAAAGCGTTCGGACCGGTCACCACGCCCGATATTAATCGACCTGACTCGGGATTTTTCAAGCGGATTTGTTCGCCCAAATGGCCGTCTTGCTCAGCCTCGACCCGCACTGAAATCTGAAATCCCGCCCCCTGACCCACGGTCAGCGTTGCGGCCTGCCCTTTGCGGACCATGAGGGTGCGCTTGATGTCGTAACTACGCAACACTGTGCCGGCCGGGATGTCTCTGACCACCTCGGCGCGCTGCAGGTCTTTGAGCGAGCTCAGTGCCAGGGGATCCAGGCCCAGGGCAGGGCGCTGCACTTCCTCGAGCATGCTCGGATGCAGCTCTGTGCCGCGCTGCAGCAATTGCTTGGCCACCACCGTGGTTTTCATGGCCGGCGGCTGTGCAATGACTGGAGCGGCCGGTGCGGGCCGGGGCGCAGCAGTCGCAGCGGCCACAACAGGGTTGGGGCGCGCGGCAGCGGCCGGGCCGATCACCCGCAAAAACAATTGCCATGTCACCGGCTGGCTGCAGCGCACCCGGATGGTCTCGAATGAAACGCTGAACGGGTAGTCAAATTGCAGCGGCTGGGCGCATTGGGCCACTCGCACCCTGCTGTCGAGGTTGGCAAATTGAACCTGGTCGGCCGCAACTTGCTGATTGTTCATAACCCATTGCTTGGCCCGCTCAAACAGTTGCTCATGGCTCATCGTCGGGGCGGCGGTGGCTGGGCTTTGTTGCGCCAGACTGGGCTGGGGCAGCCAGATCGTGATGAGCGCCGCTGCTGTGCAGCACAGCGATGCCGCGCCGTGAAAAAGCACGGCCCAGGCTGGCCGGGGGCGCGCCGACGCGCCTTGGGGAGTCGTTGGGTGCTGCATATTCAAACCTTGCCTCATTGCTGTGCTGTTGGGGTGTTGGAAGACCGACATCGAGGTCATCCGGGCACAGGAGATGCAAAAACAAGACCAACCCGCGCCATGGCCAGTTGACCTGTCCGTACGGCGGCAAGGCCTTGCCGCTGATCGATGGGCTTGGCCGCAGGCCTGCCACGATCTTGCCGCCGGCAAGGGTTGGCCCTGCCGTTGCAAGGCTGCTGCCCACGCATGCATGGCGGAAAAGCGGTGGCACGGGATTTGCAGGTAAGCGCTTGAAGCCGGAATTTTTGCGGCTGGGTTGTCGGGAAGCCGGCAAGTGTTGCTAATCACCGCACAGGGAATCTGAAGCCATGAACTTCATTGATAAAGCCATTGGTGTGCATGCGCAGGCGCTCGATGTGCGCAGCCGCCGCATGGAAGTGCTTGCCCGCAACATTGCCAACGCCGACACGCCCCATTACAAGGCCCAGGACATCGACTTTCGATCGGTGCTGAGCGACCTCAAACAAGAGCCCATGGTGGCCACACAAAAAGGCCATGTGGACAGTGCCGATCCGGGCAAGCGCGATGGCGTCATGTACCGCATCCCATTTAACGTGGCCTTCGACGGCAACACGGTCGAACTCAATATCGAACAGGCCCAGTACGGTAAGGCAGCGGCCGACTACCAGGCCACGCTGCAATTTCTGGAGCAGCGTGTGAGCTCCATGCGCAAGGCCCTCAAAGGGGAGTGATAGACCATGCCCATAGACAATATTTTTGGCATCGCCGGCTCGGCGCTCAACGCCCAGATGGCCCGCATGAACTCGGTCGCATCCAACATGGCCAACGCCAGCACGGTGGCCGGCAGCGAGAAAGAGGCCTTTCGTGGCAAACGGCTGGTGTTCAAGGCGGTTCTTGATGACCAGTCGCAGCTGCCACGCGATCAGACCTATCAGGGCGGCGTGAAGATCGACTCCCTGGTCGATGACCCGTCGCCGGTTCGCCGCATTTCCGACCCCGGCAATCCGCTGGCAGACAAGGACGGCTTTGTCTATTTGTCCAACGTCAACGAGATGACTGAGATGGTCGAGATGATGGCCGCCTCGCGCTCCTACCAAAACAATGTTGAAGTGATCAACACGACGCGTCAATTGATGATGCGCACGATTGAAATCACCCGCAGCTAAACCCACTGATCCGCCATGGCCACCACCGCTCTATACACCAATGCCGCCAGCGTCAAGCAGGCTGCGCCCTCGACCAAAACGCTGCCCTCGGGCATCAAAAGCTACGAGGCTGAGCTGGCCAAGCCCAAGGCCAGCAGCACGACGGCCAATCAGCAGGATTTTCTCAAGCTGTTCACGACTCAGTTGCAAAACCAAAACCCGCTTGATCCGACCAAGAACGAGGCCTTTGTGGCGCAGCTGGCCCAGTTCTCCCAGCTCGAGGCCACCACCAACATGGCCACGCAGCTGACCGCTCTGACCGCATCGCTGCAGGGCGATCGAATGATGCAGGGCGCAGCCTTGATCGGCAAGAACGTGGTGGTTCCGGGCAATGCCTTTGAATACAAGTCGGGTCAGCCGGTGCAGGCGAACATCGACCTGCCCAACGGCGCAGACGGCCTGCAAATCGACGTGCTCAACAGTGCCGGCCAGGTGGTTTCGCAGCAAATTCTCGGGGCGCAGCAGCCCGGCAGCCTGTCGTTGGGCTGGAGCGGTGAAGACGGCAAGGGCGGCGATCTGCCAGAAGGCGCTTATCGATTCCGTGTCACTGCCGTATCGCAGGGCAAGAACATCTCGCCTGCGGTCAGCACCCTGTCAACCATACGCAGCATCAGCCAGGACACCACGGGTGACATGCTGGTGCAGGTGCAAAGCGGCCAGACCCTCAAGCTGGCCGACGTCAAGCGCATCGGCGGCTGATTCGCTCAAGAAAAAGATCTTTACATCGGTAATTAGGAGTCATTCATGTCCTTCTACACATCCCTCACCGGCCTGAACTCGGCCACTGCCCAACTGTCTGTGACCAGCAACAACATCGCCAACGTGGGCACGACCGGCTTCAAGCGCTCGCGTGCGGACTTTGGCGACATTTTTGCCACCTCGCCGCTGCAAAAGGCTTCTTCGACCGTTGGCCAGGGCGTTTCGCTCAAGCAGGTGAGCCAGGAGTTCAGCCAGGGCAATGTGTCCTTCTCATCCAATGCACTGGATCTGGCGGTCACCGGCGATGGCTTCTTTCCGCTTAAGTCGGCCGACGGCCTGCAAGACATCTACACCCGCAACGGCGCGTTCATGCTCAATGAGCAGTTCAACGTGGTCAATTCGGCAGGCCAGCGACTGATGGCAGCAACGGTTGACTCGACCGGTAGCGCCAATGTCAATGAGCGCGTGGTGCTGACCATCCCGCAAAAGACCACGGGTGAGGCCAGTGAGACGTCGCTGATTCAATTGGGCGTGAACTTCCCGGCCGACGCTCAGGTGGTGACCGAGAAATTCAACCGGGGCAATCCGGCCACTTACAACAAGAGCACGGCGCTGACGGTCTACGACAAGGGCGGCAACGGTTATCTGGCCACCATCTACTACGTCAAGACCGAGAACGCCAGCCAGGGCAGCCCCTTCAACAAATGGCAGACCTATGTGTTCGTGGGCGATGACGAGGTCAGGGCCTCCTTGCTGCAGGCCACCAACATCAACAAAGAGCCGCTGTATGTCGACAAGTACGGCCGCACCAAACCTTACAGCGAGGTCAAGGATTTCTTGGTCAACGCCAAGACGCAAAAGTTCTCACTCGACCAGTTGACCGACAAGCGTACCTCCACGCCTGCCACCGTGTCCGGCGAGCGGTCGGCCGGCTCTTTGCTCGGCGACCTAAGCGCAGGCATTAGCTTTGCTGCCTACACACGCGCCCAGTTGTCAAATTTGTTCCAAGTCGACATCGACAACTCTGGCAATCCAGCCACTGTGGACTTGAGCCACCTGGCCGGAAAAACGGGCTTGACAGGCGCCCAGCTTGCCTCTGAAGTCACCAATGTACTGAACCGAAAATTCGGTGGCGAGCGCTACTTTGACTTATCGGGCTCGGCCTCGGATCGCCAGTTCACGGTCAGTGTCAATGGCGGTGCCTCTGAAAACTTCAATCTCACGGGTGCCTTCGCCGACAACAAGAAAGTCACGATCGAATCTTTGGTCGAGGAAATCCAGGACAAGCTCGATGCGGGTACGAACACCAAAGACATCACAGTCAGCTATGACCGGGTCAAGCAGAATTTCGTTTTCAAAGACAGTACGGGCGCAAGTATCAGCATGTCAGGCAGCCCTGTGCTGGGCCTGACTGCAAACCTCAAGGATTTGCTGGTCGACGGCCGTGTTTCCGAACTTCAGGTCGGCCCCAACAGCAGCACGCCGCTGCGCCCGCAGAGCGAGCAACGCTATGGCATACAGGTCACTTATGACGGCGTGAACAAGGCCTTCAACATCAGCTCGGGTGTCACAGGCGACGCGTCGAGCGTGGCCGTCACCGGCATTGCCGACAACACCACGCTGGCCTACAAGATTTTTGGCATGACCGAACAGTCTGAAGACACCAAGTCCGAAGCCACCCGGGGCATTGAATCGTCACCAGCCGTCGCTTACGGCACGGCGGTCCCGATCAACGTGAGCAACAACTTTGCGGTCGACGCCTTCAACAACCGATTCCGCGTGACGGTCAATGATGTGTCGGGCGAGGTGGTGATTCCGACCCGGACCGACTACTCGCTCAACAGCTTTATGGAAGAGCTGCAAAACGGCATCAACCGCCTGGCCGACGCCAGTGGAAGAACAGTCAACGGCGTGACCGTGAGCTTTAACAAAGACCTGCAGCGTTTTGAATTCACCACCGGCACCACCGGTGGAGCGAGCTTTATCAAGGTCTCTGGTCAGGCCACCTGGGGCTTGAGTCAGGCCGAATCGGGCCGCGGCGCGACCAGCACCTGGATCAAGCCCACCCAGTTCGTTGAAGACACCGACGGCGTCTCCAAGCCGATGTACATCGACGAGTTCGGCAAAGAAACCACCAACGGCGACGGCTTCAAGTCTTTGCCAGACTGGTCGCCCATCTACCTGGACAAAGGCGAGCTGACCTTTGACACCGGCGGCAATATTGTTTCGCCCCTGGCCGGCACCCAGTTGGAAACTGTGTTCCTGGCGGGCGGTAAGGGTGCGCTGACCATCAACATCGATTACTCAAAATCGACCCAGTTCACCTCACCCTTTGCGGTGTTGTCGCAGTCACAAAACGGTGCCCCCGAGGGTGACCTGGTCGGTGTGACCATCGGGGTGGACGGTCTGGTCAGTGCGTCGTATTCCAACGGTGCGCAAAAGTCACTGGCCAAGATTCTTTTGGTGAACTTCTCCAGTCCCAAGGGCCTGCGCCAAATTGGTGACTCAAGCTTCCTGGCCTCGGCCGCCTCGGGCAACCCGATTCTTGGAACTGCCGGCGGCGCTGGCTTTGGAACCATCCGCGCCGGTGCGACCGAACGCTCCAACGTGGATCTGACACAGGAGTTGGTGGATCTGATTACCGCCCAGCGTAACTTCCAGGCCAACGCCAAGGCGATCGAGACATCGACCACGATGACTCAGGCCATCATCAATATCCGGGGCTGATTCTGGCTTGATCGATTAATCGGACGAAGCAAAAGGAACTTTAGACATGGACCGTTTAGCTTTCAACGCGGTGGCTGCCATCAACGAGCAGCGGGTGGCCCGTCAGGTCACGGCCAACGAATTGGCCAACGTTTCCACACCGGGCTTCAAGCGCAGCTACGAGGTGGCGATGCGAGCCATCAAGGTCGAAGGCCCTGGTCTGGAAACCCGTTTGCAACCGCAGGCGGTCAGCACCGACGTCGTTTCGATGCGCCCTGGCACCATGATGGTCACCGGCCGCGATTTGGACGTTGCGATCAATGACAAATCGGTGCTCGGCGTGAGCACCCGAGACGGCCAGTTGGCGTTTACGCGACGCGGCGACTTGCAGGTCACATCTGCGGGCACGCTGCAAAACGGTTCCGGCTTTGTGGTGCGCGGGGAGGGTGGTCAGCCCATCACCGTTCCACCGGGCAGCAAGATCAACATCAATCCTGATGGCAGCATTTATGCCACCAGCGATCAGGACATGCTCGACCCCGGTGTGCTGGTGGGCCGTCTGATGCTGCGCGATGCCAGCCAGTCCAACCTGGTGCGCCGTGAAGATGGCCTGTTCGAGCTTGAAGGCAATCCCGGTGCCGACATCACCAATGGCACCCTGCGCCCGAGCCTGACATCCAAGGCCCTGGAGGGCAGCAACGTCAATGCCATGGAGCTGATGATCAAGCTCATGGACCAGTCACGCAGCTTTGAGCAGCAGGTCCGCATCATCAAGGAAAGTAAAACCGGCGATGAAGTCGGTGCCTCGATGCTCAAGGCCGGCAGCTGATTGCCAATAAAGATTTGAATACGCAGGAAGGAGCTGAACATGGATGCATCGATGTGGGTGGCCAAGACGGGCCTGGATGCCCAGCAGACCCGGATGAATGTGATTTCGAATAACCTGGCCAACGTCAACACGACCGGCTACAAGCGCGACCGCGCGGTGTTCGAGGACATGCTCTACCAAAACGTGCGCCAGCCCGGCGGCCGAACCGATGCCAATTCCCAGGCGCCCACCGGGCTGATGCTGGGCACTGGCGTGCGTGTGGTGGCCACGGAAAAGATCCATGCCCAGGGCAACATGATGACCACCCAGAACCCGCTGGACATGGCCATTGCCGGCGGCGGCTTCTTTCAGATCGCACAGGCCGACGGCTCGATTGCCTACACCCGTGACGGCGGCTTCAAGCTCTCGGCCACAGGCCAGATCGTGACATCGAGCGGTGCGCTGCTGCAGCCTGCCATCACGGTGCCGGCAAACGCGTCGGCGCTGACCGTCGGTCGCGACGGGACCGTCTCCATTGAACTGACGGGCGGTGGCAATCAGGTGCTGGGCCAGATTCAGGTGGCCCGTTTCGTCAATCCGAGTGGCTTGCAGTCGCTGGGCCAAAACCTGCTCAAGGAAACCCCGGCTTCGGGCCCGCCGCAGGTGCTGGTCCCAGGGCTGGGCGGGGCTGGCTCCATTGTCCAGGGTGCCATGGAGGCGTCCAACGTCTACGTGGTCGAGGAGAGGGTCAGCATGATCGAGACGCAACGCGCCTACGAAATCAATTCAAAAGCCATATCGGCCGTCGATGGCATGCTCAAGTTCATTAACAACAATCTTTGATTGAGACCCATTCATGAAATTTTCTGTTGTTTGTCTTGCTGTGGTCGCCCTGTCCGGCTGCACTGTGATCCCCCCCGCGCCGCTCAAGCACAGCGCCGATTTTGCGCCGGTGATTCCAGTGGCCCGCGAACGGGCACCCGTGGCCACCGGTGCCATCTACCACTCACGCATCAGCGACAATTTTTTCGGACGCGGTCGCAACTACCAGGTCGGTGACGTCATCACAGTCATCCTGGCGGAATCGACGCAGGCGGCCCGTACAGCCAACACCGACGTGACGCGCAAGTCGAGCAACGATGTCGTGCCCCTGGGGCTGGGCGGCAAGCTCAAGAACCTGGGCCTCGGTGGCATCGACCTTCGCAATGCCAACATGGCCTCCACAGGCAAAGGCACGGCCGACCAGCAAGCGAGCCTGGAGGGTTCTGTGGCGGTGACCGTGGTCGATGTGCTGCCCAACGGCAACCTGGTCTTGCGCGGGGAAAAGCAACTGGCTTTGACCGAAGGCGCCGAAGTGATTCAGGTGGCCGGCATCATCCGGCCTGACGATGTAGCGCCCAACAATACGGTGCAGTCCCGTCGCCTGGCCAATGCACAAATCAGTTACCGCGGCACGGGCGACCTGGCCGCCGCCTCCAAGCCGGGCTGGGGCACCAGCATGCTGCTCAAGCTCTGGCCGTTTTAAGGACACCCACTCATGAAGCGTTTTGGATCTGTTATTTTGGCCGCTTTGTGCGCTGGCCTGGCGCTCTTGCCCGTGGGCGCTCGCGCCGACCGTATCAAGGACCTGACCAACGTCGCAGCCAAACGGACCAATCAGCTGATCGGCTATGGCCTCGTGGTGGGCTTGCAAGGCACGGGCGACGGCTCGGACGTGTCATTCACGGCGCAGAGCATGAAGACCATGCTTTCTCGCCTCGGTGTTGCCATGGAGGGCGCCCTGTCCGACTTTGAAACCGCTTCCAGCGGTGGCAAGATGGACATCAAGAACGTGGCTGCGGTCATGGTCACGGCCGAATTGCCCGGCTTTGCCAAGCCCGGTCAGAAAATCGATATCAACGTTTCAGCCATCGGCAAGGCGAGCAACCTGCGTGGCGGCAACTTGCTGCTGACCAGTCTGCGCGGCGTCGATGGCGAGGTGTATGCACTGGCGCAAGGCGCTTTGACGGCCACCGGTATTGACGCGGCTGCAGCCGGCACCAAGGTGGCCATTGGAGTGCCGACCTCGGCCCGGGTTCCCGGTGGCGCGACTGTCGAGCGCGTGGTTGATACCCCGTTTGCGAGCGCCGAGCAGCTCATCCTCAATGTGCGCGAGGGCGACTTCACAACCATGGCGGCCATTGTTGCGGCGGTCAATTCGCGCTTTGGTGAGGGTGTGGCGCAGGCGATCGACAGTGTCTCGGTGGCCATTCGCGCTCCGCAAGACCTCAGCCAGCGCGTGGCTTTCATGAGCATGGTGGAAAACATCGATGTGCAGCCCGGCGAGCCGCCGGCCCGGGTCGTGATCAACTCACGCACCGGAACCGTGGTCATCAGCCGCAATGTGCGGGTATCGGCTGCGGCCGTCTCGCACGGCACGATCTCGGTGGCCATTTCGGCCACCAATGAAGTCTCGCAGCCCAACCCGCTCGCGGGTGGTCAGGCCGTGGGTGTGCAAAACGCCGAAGTGGCTGTCACCGAGCCCAACAAGCCCATGTTCCTGTTCCAGCCGGGCGTGGACCTGCGCCAGATTGTTGATGCGGTCAACCAGGTTGGGGCCTCGCCCTCGGCGCTGATCGCCATTCTTGAGGCACTCAAGAGTTCGGGCAGCCTGCGCGCCGAGTTGCTGGTGATCTGACGCCCGAGCCTGCGACCCATCACGCACCACCCTGATCATGGACAACGTCAACAACGCAGCCCCCCGCACCTACCTGGACTTTCAGGGCCTGGGCGAGCTCAAGGGTCGGGCGGCCAGAGACAGCAAGGGCGCGCTGCGCGAAACCGCGCAGCAGTTCGAGGCCATGTTTCTGCAGATGATGCTCAAGTCCATGCGCGAGTCGATTGACAAGAGCGACCTGCTCAAGTCCGACCACTTGGACACCTTCGAGGCCATGTTTGACCGCGAAGTGGCGATGTCCATGGCCAAGCGCAACACCCTGGGTCTGGCCGACATGCTGGTGCAGACCCAAAGCCGCCAAATGGCTGCAGTGAGCACAGCCGATGCCTTGCAGGCCCGCGACGCCGCCTCGAGCAACAAGCCGCAGATTCGCCGGCTTGATGCGCCCAACCCGGCGCTGCCCCTGCAGCCGGCCGCGCCAGCCTGGGAGGCACTCAAGCGCCCGGGCGGGCCCATCCCCTTGATGCCTGCCAAGCCGGGCGCGGGAGCTAGCCAGTGAGCGACATCCTCGGCATTGCCGGCACGGCGGTCACCGCCTACCAGCTCGCGCTGGGGACGGTGAGCAACAACATCGCCAACGTCTCCACCGACGGCTACACCCGCCAGTCGGTCGAGCTCAATGCCGGCACGCCTCGCCAGATCGGAACTGCCTCCATCGGTACCGGCGTGGTCTTTGACCGGATCAAGCGCCAGTACGACGCCTTTGCCGAGGGCAACTTGCGCACCAGCAGCAGCGAGCTGGCCAGCCAGGTGCCCATGGTGGAATATGCCAATCGGGTGATCGACATCATGGGCAGCGAAAGCGCCGGTCTGACCACCTCACTGGACCAGTTCTTTGCCTCGGCCCGCGCCCTGACCACGGACCCGGCGTCCACGGTGCTGCGCGGCGAGCTTTACCGCGACGCCCAGGGCGTGACCGCCCGCTTTGACCAGATTTCCAGCCAGCTTGACATGGTCGACACCGAAACCCGTGAAGCGGTGGCCGCCAGCCTGGGCGACGTCAATACCCTGGCCAAGCAGTTGGCCGCCATCAACGAACAAATGGCCAAGGTGGCCACGGCTTCCAAGCAACCCTCGGAGCTGCTCGATCAGCGCGACCGTTTGCTGCGCGAGTTGTCCCAATATGCCCGCCTGACCACGTCTTTTGAGATCAATGGCTCGGTCACTGTGGCCCTGGGCGGTTCGGTCGACAAGGAGGTGCTGGTCTCTGGCGTGCGCAGCGTGATGCTGGGCATGACGGCAGATGCTGCGTCCTCTGAACGCATCGCTTTGGTGCTCGACCCCTATGGTCCCAAGCCCTCGCCTTTGTCGGGCGTGAGCAGTGGCAAACTGGCCGGGCTGATGGCTTTTCGCGAACAGGTGCTTGAAACAACCCGCGATGCCATGGACTTTCTGGCCGGCAAGTTTGTTGGCGAGGTCAACGCCTTGCACCGCTCGGGTGTGGACGGCTACGGCCAGGTGGGCGGTGACCTGTTCAAGTTCGACCCGGCTGCCAAGCACCTTGCCGCAGGCATGTCGGTGGCAATTGACGACCCCATGCGCATTGCGGCTGCTGCCCAGTTTCGGATCATTGAAAACCCAAACAACACCGGCCTGGCCGACGCCACGGTGATTTTTCGCACGCCCGAGCCTGGCGGCCCAGAGCTCCTGACCTCGGCGCTGGTCAACAACCCCCACCCGTCGGCGGCCAAGACATTGCTGCTGGGCAATTCGCCGTCGCTCTCCGCTGTGGCCACGGTACCGGCCGGCATGCAAGACGTCACGCTCTACCTCAATGACGCCAGCGGCGATCAGCAACTGCAGCTGATCACCCGAGACGGTCGCCATCTGCTGGGCGCCCCCCTGGGCACCGCCGAGCAAAATCTGCTTTTGCAGCAGCCTGGCATGACCGCCGGCGCCAGTTACAGCGACCAGTATCTCGGCGTCTCAGGCAGTGCGGGCTACAAAGACATGACTGTCTTTTATGGCGCGCGGGTCGAGAAGGGCGCGATTCAGCGCTTTGACGGTCTGGGCAACGCCATCACGCCCATGCCCGCGCCGGCCGTCCTGACCACCGATCGGGTGGCCAACAGTTTCAGCGGCTTGGCAGCCGGCACCCTGACCCTCAATGGCAAGAGCCTGCCAGCGCTCAACCCTTCTGGTGCCAGTGTGCAGGCCAACGATGTGGCCAAATGGATCACCGATTGGGCCGCCACCCTCACCCCGGCCCAGGGCATTTCGGCCCGTGCCTTCAATGAAATCCGCGTGCCCGCCGCCAACTTGCAAGCTGGCAGCTCCCTGGAAATCAACGGCACCCTGATTGCCCGCCCGGCATCGGCCCAGGCCACAGCCGAAGAGTGGATGAACAAGATCAACGCGGCCAGCGCGACCACCGGTGTCGTGGCTCAGGTATCGACCCAGGGTGAGCTGGTGCTGGGCAATGCGACGGGCTTTGACGGCCGCTCGATCACCATCGGGCCTTCGACCAACGCGTTGGCCCTGGAGGCCAAGACCTACGGCGGTCAGGTTGAAATCACCCGCGCCTTGAACAACGCAGAGGGCGGCACATCCATTGAAATCGGCTTTGGCTCGGGCCAGCCGAGCGATCTGGCCAAACTGGGCATACGCACCGCAGCGTATTTACGCGGCACCATGCCCGAAGATGTGATTGCATTTGTCACCGATTCGAGTGGCAGCTTTGCCAAGGTCTCGGCCGCTTACAGCGGCTCGCCCGCCCCGGTGGCGCAGTCTCTGCGCGAGCAGCCCATGGAGATCGAAATCATCAGCGTCGCAGCCTCGGGCACGATGCGCTACCGCATCACCGACCAGAACACTGGCACGGTCATGGCCGAACGCGATCTTGACCCCAACTTGCTCAGTGCTGCGCAGCCCTCGGGTGGCATTGTCTTTCGCGGTCTTTCGATCAGCTTTAGCAACGTGCCCAAATTGGGCGACCGCTTTGTGCTCGATGGCAACAAAGACGGCACCGGCAACAACGACAACATGCGGGCCCTGGCCGACCTGGAAAATCTCCGGCTCGTGGGCGGCAACAAGACCATAGGCTCGGCCTATATTGATCACGTCAATGAAATGGGCAACATTGCCCGTCAGGCCTCGATCGCCAAGGAAGCGCTGACCGTGGTGCGCGATCAGGCGGCCGAGGCGCGCGACAGGGTCTCTGGCGTCAATCTTGACGAAGAGGCTGCCAACCTGATCCGTTTTCAGCAAGCCTACCAAGCCTCGGCCAAGGTCATGCAGACCGCATCGCAGTTGTTTGACGCCGTGCTGCAGATCGGCTGAGCGGAGCTCCAATCATGAAGATATCCAGTGCCTTCCTCTTTGACCGAGCCTCAGACCAGATGAGCCAGCTGCAGGCCACGCTTGTCAAGTCGCAAAATCAGCTCGCCACCGGCAAGCAGGTGGTTCGCCCCAGCGACGAGCCCAACCGTGTGGCAACCATCGCGCGGCTCAATTCGCTGCAGGCCCGGCATGACAACTACATGAGCAATATGGGTTTGATCAAGGCCCGCTTTGGCACGGAAGAGGGCGCCGTTTCCAACTCGGTGCAGGTGATGTACCGGGTCAAGGAACTGGTTGTGCAGGCGAGCAACGACACCATCAGCGCCGCCGATCGGCTGGCCATTGCCACCGAATTGAAAGGCCTGCGCGAGCAGCTGTTGAGCCTGGCCAACAGCAAAGACACCAATGGCAATTACCTGTTTGCCGGCAGCCGCGTGGCCAAGCCCCCGTTTGAAGCGCCCTCCAGCAACCCTTTGGGCGCACCCGTCTACCAGGGTGACCAAACCCGCATGGAAGTCATGATTGGCGACCAGCGGTCGCTGCCGATCAACCGCGCGGGCTCCGAAGTCTTTGTGCGCGTGGTCCGTACCGATAACACTGGCCAGAGCCAGGGCGTGGGCTTCTTCCAGGCCATCGACGACTTAATTGCCGGTGTCCAAACGTCCACGCTCGCCGATATTCAGCGCGGCAACGGTGAAGTCAATCAACTGCTCGAAGGCCTGACACTGGCCCAGGCCGACATTGGCACCGACCAGGCCATCTTGGAGCAGCAAAGTGACAGCACCGAAGATACGCTGATCACGCTCAAGCTCAATCTGTCTGACGTCCAGGATCTGGACTATGCCAAGGCCATTGCGCAGTTGAACAAGCAAATGATGTCGCTTGAAGCGGCGCAGAGCAGCTTCTCCAAGGTCTCGCAGCTGTCTTTGTTTCAGTACCTGCGGTGAGTGTTGAGCAACGCGCGCTCAAGTTTTCTCACCTGCCGTCGATACCCAACAAGATCCTTGTCATTTAAACCTCCCCACATGGCCACCAGCAGCGTCAATTTCGTCAACGCCCTCGGCGCCGGGTCGGGCGTTGATGTCAAGTCGCTTGCGCAGAACCTGGTCGAGGCCGAGCGTGCGCCGCGCAAAGATGCTATTGAAGCCAGGGTCAAGAAGGAAGAGGCCAAGATTACCGGCCACAGCGCCATCAAGTCCTTACTGGCCGACCTTCAAAAATCTCTGGCCAAGATCAACGACGCCAAAGAATTCACCTCGATCACCGCCAACAACACCCAGCCCTCGGCCTTTGGGGTGACGGCAGACTCCACGGCCGCCGCGGGCAGCTACAGCATCGAGGTGAGCCAGATCGCCAAGGCGACGCGGTTGGCAACGACCAACTTCTCCTCCAGCGGTGTGAGTTTGAACGGTGGAAATGCCTTCGACCTGTGGATCAACAAGTCGGGCGGGCCTGTCAATGGCCAGCAGACGGTGACTTTTGGCAATCTGACCGCCGGTCAATCGGTAACAGTCGATGGCTTGGTCTTGACTGCATCGGCCAACATGACAGCGGCCGAGGTGGCGGCCGCCTTTAGCACCCCGTCGACCATGAGCGGCAATTCATATAACCTGTCGGGCAGCTTTGCGACTTGGAGCGTAGATGCTGTCTCCGGCTCCAATTTGAGCCTGACCAGCAGCCCTGTCAGCTCCACGTCTGTGGTTGTCAGCACCGCAGGAGACGGCGGCAGTGTGCAAGCGCCCTCGCTGCCAACCTTGGGCAGCACCCAGAAAGTCAACGTCGCGACCACCACGCCCGCCGGCCTGGTCAAGGCGATCAACGCCTCAACCAGCAGCACTGGCTTGAGTGCGCAGATGGTTAAGACCGGCAGTGGTTACACCGTCACCTTCACAGGGCAAACCGGGGCTGCCAACGCTTTTACCCTGGGTAATTTACCTGCAGATGTCACACTCAGGGCAAGCGCGCTCGACACCGCGCAGGATGCGTCGTTCAGTGTCAATGGCCTGGCCATCACCAGCGACAGCAACAAGGTCAGCGATGCGATTGCAGGCATCACCATCGATCTTTACGCACCCACCACCAGCGGCACGCCTGCCCGGCTGGACCTCAACCGCCAAACCACCGCCATCAAGGACAACATCAAGGCAGCGGTCGAGGCCTACAACCAGTTCGACGACAGCCTCAAGGTCCTGGCCGACAAAGACAGTAAGGTGGAGGAGTTTGGTGGCGTGTTGGCCGGTGACAGCATCATTACCATGATGCGCACCCAGATTCGGGCCATGTTCACCAAAGACGCCAAGGCCTACCCTGGCGACGACAACACCCAAAGCCCGCTCAACCCGGATGTTTATGCCGCAAGACACATCGGCCTGAGCTTTGACCGCACCGGCAAACTGACCCTGGACGAAACCAAGCTCAATGGCGCGCTGAGCACCAATTTCGACCAGGTGGTGACCATGCTCACTGCCAACACGAACGAGCAGAGCATTTACAGCCCAGCTCCCGGCGGTTTGGCCGGAGACGCAGTCAAGAACATCGACAAGATGCTGCGCTCCACGGGCGTACTAGACGCCCAGAGCAAGAGCGCCAACAAAAAAATCGAGCAATATAAAAAAGAGCTGACACAACTCGAAGACCGAATGACGGCCCTCATGGAGCGCTATACCGAGCAGTTCAGCGTGATGGAAAGCATCGTCGGCGAGAGCAACAGCACAAGGTCTAACCTGACCAACAGCTTTAAAGGGCTGATGGCGATGTACACCAATAACGGCTGATGAGGCGAACCAGGTATTGCAAGGGTAAACCCTTGTATTGGGCCTCGCTTTTGGCGCTGTGCGGCCTTCGAGACTATCCACTTCGGCCCTAGACCACAGCAGCCCCGGGAATCCACCAGATTCCTCCTCGAATCCGCCACAAGAATATTTTCAAGCAGCGGCTAAAGTTTGCCGCTGCCGCGCCGAATCCCCAGATACGGCGCGGTGTTCAGGCTCGATCCGACCCTTTTGGCGGATTCCAGCCTGCATGCCTCTAGCGCCTTCCTGGAAAGGACAGTGCCATGAGCAATCAAATCAGCGGAGTCAATCAGCCGCCCCCGCGCCCGGAGGCGCCGGCGGCGGTGGTAGCGCCGGCGCGCGCCGCTGCGCCCGTCAAGGAAGCCGCGGCGACAGCAGTCTCTGAAAAGCCTTCTGCCAAGCCGGCTTTGCCGACACAGGCCGAGCGCCGTGCCGAAGCCGAGGCCCAGCGCCGCGAATTGAAGCAGGCCATTGAGCGCATGAATCAGCAGGCCATCAAAGATGGGCGCAAGCTGAACTTTGCCATGGACGAGGTGACTGACCAGATGGTGATCACCGTGCGCAAGGCCGAGACTGGCGAGGTGATCCGCCAGATTCCCAGCGAGGCGGTGCTGCGCGTGGCCCACAACATGGAGCAACTCAAGGGGCTGGTCCATGACAAAACCTCGTGAACCCCAAAGAATTTAAAGGCCCAGGCCTCAAGTTCTTTCCCGACGCACCGATTCATAAACCAACAGGAATTCAAAACAGTTTTTCTGTGACAACAGGCAGGTCCTACTCCCTTTCGGTCCCTGCCAGCCCTTGTGAAACATCTCTTGAAGGAGTAAGACCATGTCATCTGTGATCAATACCAACGTGAAGTCCATCATGGCGCAGGGCGCCTTGGCGGTGAACAACCGCAGCCTGACCAAGGCGATGGAGCAACTGTCGACCGGCAAGCGCATAAATGGCGCTGCTGATGACGCTGCCGGTCTGGCAATTGCCAGCCGCATGCAGGCTCAGATTCGCGGCCTAAACCAGGGAGTGCGTAATGCCAATGATGCTGTCGCTATGATCCAGACTGCGGAAGGCTCGACCAAGGAAATTACAAACATGCTTGAGCGTATGCGCGAGCTGGCCGTCCAAGCTGCCAATGACACATACGGTGACGATGATCGAGAAGCAATCCAAACCGAGGTGGATGAGCTCGTGGAGGAGATCGACCGTATCGCGACCAACACCGAGTGGAACGGCAAGAAGGTTCTTGGTGATGACGCAACCACCTATAGCTATCAGGTGGGCGCTGGATCAACCACAAACTCTTCGGTGAGCGTTGAGTTCTTGGGTATGTCTGCGGCTGCACTTGGTGTGGACAGCCTTGGGATGACCAGCTTTGCTTTGGCTCAGACTTCGATCAGCGCGCTTGACGCTGCTATTCAAGAGGTGGACACCTTCCGCGCTACATTGGGTGCCAAGATCAACCGCATGACCTCGGCTGCTGACAACCTGGCTAATATCTCGATGAATACTGCTGCATCGCGCAGCCGTATTGAAGACACTGACTACGCAGCCGCTACCACCGAGTTGGCGCGCACGCAGATCATTCAGCAGGCTGCAACGGCGATGTTGGCACAAGCCAATCAGCAGCCTCAGGCAGTACTCTCTCTGTTGAAGTAACGGGCTGTTAACCGAAGCAGATTAATCCGGCTTTGCCGGATTAATCTGTTGGATGATCTATAAGATGCAGATTGCGCGCAAGCCTATTCAGCGGAATCAGAGATTCGTTGAATGCTTGTCTGAGTTGCGTACCGAGTTGCCAGGAGCCTGCTCATGCCCAGTTTCAATACGAATATCGATGCGCTTAAGGCACAAAATGCTTTGACCACCAGTAGCCTGGCACTGACCAAGTCCGTGGCGCAGCTAGCATCTGGCTTGAGAGTTAACTCGGCCGCGGACGACGCGGCCAGTTCAGCCATCGGTAGCCAAATGTCGGCAAAAATTTTGGGCCTTAATCAGGCTGTTCGAAATGCCAACGATGGTATTTCAATGCTGCAAACCGCTGATGGCGCAACCCAGGTCATGGCCGATATGTTGGTTCGGATGCGCGAGTTAGCAACGCAGGCGTCAAACGACACCTACGATACAACTGGCAGAGACGCGCTGAACGCCGAGTTCACTGAACTCAAGAGTGCCATGACGTCCGTGATTCAAAACACCAAATGGAACGGTAAAGGCTTGCTAGATGGCACTACCGCCTCTGCCATTTACCAGGTCGGGGCATCTGGTGTGGCTACAGACGGCGTGACCGTGAATTTTTCGAGCCTGAGTAGCCTCAATGTGCTGGGGGCCACGGCGGTAAGCTCCCGGTCCGATGCTCAGACGGTTTTGGGTCATGTGGAGACGGATCTCAATACCATCAGCTCCAATCGCGCAGCCTGGGGTGCTGCCATGAATCGGCTCACCCACGCCGCTGGT
>SXGQ01371789.1_pt1 | contig 22384 bp, 19 predicted proteins | sample 3178371 | NCBI WGS metagenome assembly SXGQ01 (sample SAMN11356859, study PRJNA531348) | freshwater metagenome | isolation source: freshwater sample F1-20 | place: China: Fuxian Lake, Yuxi | collected 2017-12-25 | reverse complement strand
CAAAGACAGGCGCACCAGTTCCGCCCGCAGTCGTGTTGACAAACGACCCTCCGGCCAGCGGAGTAACCTTGGAGTTCTCTCCGAACGTACGACTATTTCCCATAGCTGTTCTCTCTCCAGTCTTGATTAGGCGCTCAGTCTCAATTAGGCGCTTACCTTCATCGCCGCAATGCCCCACGGCCGAATCAGCTGTCCACCAACACGCCGCCTAGCCACGAGTGCAATGCTGTTCGCCTTACCTGTGGTGGAGTCGTCGTATCGAACGATGTCCATGCCCGTGCGCTCCACGATCTGATATGAGCCGGGAGTCACGAACAAGACAGGAAACACGTTGGCCGTGTACGTAGTACCCGACGTAGGCGACGCCAGCACTTCGGTCTCCATGATTTCGTAGCCTTCAAGCCGAGGAGGCTGACCGCTCTGAAGCTGCTGGATGCGGTCCGCCCACAGGTACGCACCGGCGCTGCCGCTCTCCTTGAACTGCTTAATCGTGCGCAGCGTTCCGCGCGACATCACCCAGAACCCGCCAGCCTGACGATACTGCACCGGTACTGTGTACGGCATTGCTCGAAAGGCATCGGCTGTCAGCGCAGTTCCGTTGCCCGAGTTCTGCGTCGTGACGGTACCGTACGCATAGACATTTGGACCACCTGTCGTAGCGTCCTTCAGGATCCCGAGCGGCTTCGCGACGCCGTTGCCGATCAAGAACGCTTCGTCTTCGTAGAAGCCGAAGTCTTCTGCAAAGTTACGCGTCAGGATCGAGACAATGTTGAGCGCGCCCACCGAGTCCTCCAGAATATTCTTGGAGATGTTGGTGTTCGCCATCAGCGTGTGGACATTGATGGTGACGTTGCCGAACGTAGCGTTGGTCTCGCTCTGCCCCGCCGTCGGACTTTCGTCGACCCACGCTGCTCGAGTCGCGCCACGAAAACGATCATCACCACCGGTCTGTACAGGCATTGTAACGCGATCGCGAGTCGTCGTCATCACGTTGCCCATGCGCCGCATCACGGTCATGCCAGACAAGCGCTCGACAATCTGCTCGCGGATGTCCTCAGGAACCAAGTAGCCACCGAGCGTGTCCTGCGACTCAACCTGCGTGGCCTTCATCTCGCTGACGCTTGAACCAGTCGCGAGCATGTCCTCAATCTGGTTCGCCGAGAACAGCAACATCTTGCCGTACTGATGCTGCCCGGTTTTGATGAACCGCACGAAGTCAACGTGCTTGGCATGGCTCACACGAGGAAGTGTGTCACCATACAATTCCTTCGCAACCTGCTCAGAAGCAACAGACGACTCCCCAAATCGCTTCTGATACCACGTCTTGATCGCAATGTCCTGAATTTCGCGCTCAACGGTTGCGGAAGTCTTCGTCGCACTCGAGTTGTCGGGATACGGCAACCGCTGCCCAACAGTCGTCATGTTTTCAAGATCCATCATTGCCTTCGCGGCCTTGCCAAGTTCTACAAGACGATTGGCTTCGGCAACGTCACCGCGATTCAACGCTTCCCGCGCATCATGCGCATAATCACGTGGAGTCTTCATTCCACTTCTCCTAACTTCTGGATATCCTCGACCAACTGCAGTAACAATGGTGTATCAAGAGAGGCGGTAGGCTTTGTATCAGGTCGTGACTCAGCCTTCTTCCTCGTAGTCGTAGTCTTGACTTCGACTGCTGGCAGCCGTGGTTCAGCTGGCTGTACAGTCAATGATGCGGCAACGATTGGCCATCGCTTGATTTCGTGTGTCCCGTTTTCATTTCGGGTGCGGATTACAAGGTGCGGTGCAGAGTCGGTGCTCAGCTTAAGCAGACCCATCTTTGCTAGTTCCTTGATGGCTTCGGCATACTTATGGGCTTTGTTCAGTTGTCCTTTTAGCCATACACCTGTTTCGTCTGTCCACGCCTTGATCCACTGCCCAACAATAGGATTATCACGGGTCTGAGAATCTGTTGCATGATCATAGAGCATGGGGCGTGTCTGCCACTCTGTTAGCCAAAAATTAGTGGACTTGGTGAAGTAGTCACGAAATTCCGAAATATCAGTTTCAGACTGAGATCCAAACCGAACTGCCTGAGCAATGACTGTTCCATCTTCCAGCATTTTGATTGCTTCGCCGATTGACTTCATTTCGGCAACGACTTCTTCATCGTTCCATCGATATTCCAGTGATTCATCACTCCATTGATCAATGATTGCCTTGATAGCGTTTTCTTGATCACGAGATACCGCCTCGGCGAACGTTGGAGCGTCTGGGATGTCTTTCCACGTCTCAGTTACTCTAGTCCACTCTGATGGCATGCCGATAGCAACGTCGCCCTGTTCGATAGCATACGGTACGCGATACGATGCACGCGAAAATTCAACAACAGCAAATTCAGGATATACATAGATGTCGTAGTCCACTTCGTATTCTTCGTCTTCGTCGTATTCGTATCCCTTACGTCCAAGCGATTCCATGATGAACTGAATTGATTCTTTTTCATCAATCATTTCTGGATTAGACCACTCATCGTCTTCATAGAGGACGCTCAGTTCTTCTAGTGCTTCATGGATAGCTTCTTCGACCATCGATACAACGGTGGCAAGATCGTGCGCCTTAGTCGCTTTCTTTGTCCCTTGAATCTTGAGCTTCTTCTTTGCTCGGTTCTTGTTGACTGCGTCCTTTCCAAATACTTCCTGCATCATCTTCTCAATTTCGGGGTCGGGTGGAATAGGCCGCAAATCGCCAAGATTTTCAAGTTCATCTGGAGGCGTGGTTGGCTCCTTTTCGGCTGTAGCAGTTTCACGCTTTGGCTGAATCTTCGAAACCGCTTTCGCCGCCTTCTTCTTTGGTTGAGGCTTTGTACGTTCAAGCAATGCCTGTAATTCAGATGTCCCAAGAAAACCGTTAATGTACGGTGCCTCGTCAGTGCTTTCTTCGTTGACTTTGGGATTAGCCATGTCTTCTTCGTCGGGCATATCCGTATCGTCGCTCTTCTTCTTCATGCGACGAGCCTTCTGACCAACTTCTTCCAGCAAGTCCATCAGCTCAAGATAATCTTCGCTTTTTCCCGAACGAACGGATGGTGGTCGAGGCCTGTTTCCACCGTCATCTACACTGCCTGGAGGACGTGGACGAACACCCGGAGGGGTACGGGGTGGCAGACGCACCTTCTCACCCATCTCGTCCATCATGTCTACGTCGTCTTCGGTGTACTCGTCGTTCTTCTTCTTCATGCGACGAGCCTTCCGACCGACCTCTTCCAGCAAGTCCATCAGCTCAAGATAATCTTCGCTTTTCCCCGAACGAACGGATGGTGGACGCGGCCTGTTTCCACCGTCATTTACGCTACCCGGAGGACGTGGACGAACACCCGGAGGGGTACGGGGTGGCAGACGCACCTTCTCACCCATCTCGTCCATCATGTCTACGTCGTCTTCATTGAGGTTTTCTTCGGCATTGTCTTCATTGGTCATGTCCGCCTCGTCGGACTTCTTCTTCTTACGACGATTTGGCTTTTTACCAAATGACTCTAAGTAAAGAGCAACGTCTTCTTCGTTGTCCGGTAACGACTCCTGCCCATACTTTGCTTTGGCCTCCAAAGCCATTTGCTCAGTAGCAGCAATGATTGCCTCTAGTTGTTCATTGTTCATACCACCACCCTTTGTTTCTGACCACGATGCTGGCAAAGCTGAGCTTAATCCTTTTCGCTTCGCAAGTCGAGTAAGGCGACGCTTGAATGTCTCAAATGACTCTTCTCCGCGATATCGCCCCCACGACGATACCGCGTCTCTTACGTCGCCGTGCACCATAATTGGAAACGTCCTTGTCTCGGGGAAGACAAAGTCACTATTCTCAAGGTCTTGACGCGGGACTCCACCATAGCGTTCCGCCATAGCATCCTCACTTAGCAGATATCCCCCGAGGGACCCCTGAGACGATATTTGCATACGACATTCTCTACGTTACTCAGACGTCATTATGATATGTTTTGTCTTTATTGTCAAGTACAACGATACACATGACTTTACGATACAACACTAGGTTGATCAATGCGCTCTACAGAACTTTGTCGATGCCCAACGAATGTGTTAGTTTCACGATATCCTCGCCCAATGTCTCTTGGTATTTTTCGAAAGATTCGAATAAGTAATGCAGGGTCGTCTGACGTTGCTTCAATCGCAAACGGTGAATCCGGAGTTCCAAGTACTCCGCTGCGCATAACATGTTCTACTCGTCCCCTAGCCATCCCCGATCCAGAACTCCATTGAACAAAGTCGCCTTCGTTAATCATTGTTTATCCCCAACTATCTGGGTCACTAAGTACGTCAAAAAAAAATCCAAGGTGCTCTTCATCTTCAAGTGTCTGTAATGCCTCTATTGAATTAGGGAAATTTTGTAAAGACGATATAACTACAGAGAGCACTTCACTTGCTCTGCCTGACCTGGTTGCTCCAACAACATCGTTGTCGTAAAGCCTTCCTGCATACGGGTCTCCCCACTCATCGAGTTTAGCATCGAAATAATCGGAATATACTGAGTTTGTAGGGTTGATGTTTATTACTTGATCTCTTTGTGTACGGTAATCAAAGAATCCCTGAACTCGCTTTCCTAATTCAGGATGAAAATCTTCAATAGCATGCAACAATTCATGGGCTGCAGCGCCAACGTCAGTCTCTGGCATGCGTATTACAGCTCCTGAGTTAGGTGTGAATCGATAATACGCTTCATCGTTTTGAGACGCCATCACTCGCAATTGCGGAAATATTGTAACAGGATTTCCATTGCGGTCGTTAGGTGGAATAATACGTGCTAACCCTGCAATTGCTTTATTTATTGTCGTCAACAAATTGTTACGTTGTTCTTCGGTGTCAGGTGTCTGAAGAAGGCCAGCTTTTATATTGGGAAACCGTATTGCTTCAATGCCGTGTTGAAAAGGAAATGCATCATCAGGGATGTTAAGAAATGGATCTGATCGGATCATTGCTTCTCTATCCTCTGCTCGTTTAAGCTTTGCTTTTGCTTGATTAAGTTGTTTTTCGTCGCTTGGTGTCTGCGCAGATTTTCGATATTTACTCCATGCTTCTGTCAAAGCTTGCATTGAGTCTTGGACTTCCTGCACCGCTTCAAGAGACTGTTGTTTTCGATTTGTGCTAAATACTGAGTTGACAGGATTAAATTTACGCGCAAGTTCAATTCCTCTTTGTGATGCAACGTATATGCCGTCAATATATGTCCCCTTTGTTGGATGACGTTTAAGATCTAGTTGACGTTGTAGTTCCTTTGCCAGCCTTTTCTTTTTCTCAATTTTGCTTTCTGGTACTTCGCTTTGTTCTTGCAGATATTTACGATAATCAGACAATACTTTGTCTCGACCTGCCTCAGTTTTTGCTTTTGAAAATCGACCAGCAAAACTCACAAGACGTTTTTGTATATCTGTAACTGCTTCGTATCGACTTTGTTCATATGATTCTACATTGTTCTTTGAGGGCTTCTTGAGTGTAGACCGCATATACGTAATGTACTCAGCAGCTGCAATTGGGTTATCTTTAAACGGAGTATCGTTGTAATCAACGCCATTCAACAAACCTCTCAATATGTTACTTTTCTCTACGTTGTATGTGTATGATTGATCTGGTTGAAGCGAGGAAGACTGAATAACACCACTAGCTCCCCCAAACTTTTTTCGTCGTCCGTGGTCTCTTTGATCATGTTGTCCACGGAGATGTTTAAAATGCATATACAGCCCTTCTTTTAGTATACATAGTTTGGCTTTTTTCTGTTTTTGTACCAACGACGAAGTTCTTCCATGCCAACAACAGACACATAAGCATTTTTCTTAATGTACTCTAATCCATAAAGTATCGGTGGCTCAGCGTAAAACGGAGTTTTTCGGAAAACACGTGATTGACTCATCATTATTTGCAACGTAGTAATAGCAGATTCATCAAGTACTTTACTTTTGCCTTGTTTGGCGACGGACCATGTTCCATATTGATCAATTTGGTATATACCGGTATAGGGACTGTCTTTTTCTAAGAACTGTACCGTGACCATGTATTCCTCCTGAGGTGTCTTTGTTTAATCGTGAATTGACTTTATGATAGCGTTGTAGTATTGACGCATTCCCTCGTATCGTCCGGCGTTGACAGCGTTCTTGACAACAGCAAGTTGTTCTTTGTTGAAGCCAGAAAACTTCACCGAAGAAGTGTTGTCGTCATTTTGAGCATGAAGAACCGACTTGGCTGCTTTTTGTATTTCCTGTTGAAGGTAAATCAACGCTTTGTGTTCGTTACCGGGGCCGAAGTGATCAATGACTTGACGGGCTTGCTTTATTCCCTCTACTTCACCATAGTGCTTGACGTTTTCCCAAAGACGCACATGCTTGGTTTCGTCTTCCATATCCCCTGCTCGACCTAGCATCCAAGTCCAAGACGGCATTAACCCAACTTTTTGCGGTGCATACACGGTGGCTTCCTGAGATGCAGTTTGGTTCTGTTCAGCAAATGGTCCAAAGTTAACCCAAGAGTTTTGTCCACGAGTCTCTGACGTAATTGCAGCAACAGCTGGCCCTCGAAATAGTCGAACGTGAGCTTGCCATGCGTTTTCTTCGCCTCGAGCTCGGAACCCAGACCCTTCAAGTCCATGCCCAAACGCATCATGTACAGCTCGGAATAAGTCGTTTGCAAGTACTCGTTTCTTTGGTCCATCTGGCGATCCATACGACCACTGAATCCCTGTATCAGCAAGCATTGGATTTGCATCGACATCAAGTTTTTCGGCAGACTCTGCTGAGCCGTATCCTGCTTCAGTTGGAAAAACTCCCATCCGTTGATTCGTTCGAAGGTCATGAAGTGCATCAGTTGGGATAGAATATGGACTATTTTCGGGATCGTAAAACCAAAAATCGTACCCATTCTCTTTTAGAGCACGATACTGTGCTGTAGTTTGATCAATAAGGTCTTGGTAAGCCTCGCGCACCGCTGGGTTACGAGGATCGTCCTTCATTTTTTCATACGCATCCGCTATTTGCTTTGCTCGTGTTTCGTCAACCTTTACGTATTCTGCTTGACGCTTGAAGTCAATCCCGTTTCGCTTTGCATAGTCTTCAGCGACCGCTACCAGACGAGGGTCTGGCCCGCGATTTCCGTTCTTTAACTTTGGAGCCCCGGGCAGCGGATCAAACTTTCCAATCTTCTTGGGAGCCGCAGCTCTAGACGAACCTTCATCACCATCAGCGCCTCCGCTCCCTCCACCTGAGCCGCCAGCTCCGCCCCCTCCGCCGCTACCGCCCCCCTGATCACGACCATGTTTTCGTTGATCATGGCGGCCCGGAAGATGCTTCTGCGAATTGCTGTTGACCTGAGTAACATTAGTCTTAGTAGTAGTCGAAGTTTCAGCGCCTTTGTTAGTTGAAGAGTCTGTCTTCGTTTCGTTATCAGAATCCTTTGCAAGCCGAGCTGCTTCTGACCTTACACGATATTGGAGAGATTGGTTTCTCCACCGTGCTTCTCGTTGTGACTGCGTAGTCGTCTCTTCTTCGTTATTTGGGTCGTATGATGGCTTCATAGAACGCCTCCTTTGTACACTAATAATTCCCTTGCCTGCGTATTCTACAACACAACGTCAGACTTAGTGGCAACCTAGAAGATGCTTTTACGAATCGCTGTTGACTTGAGTAATGTCAGTCTTAGTAATAGTCGAAGTTTCGGCGCTCTTATTAGTTGAAGAGTCTGTCTTCGTTTCGTTATCAGAATCCTTTGCAAGCCGAGCTGCTTCTGATCTTATACGATATTGAAGAGATTGGTTTCTCCATCGTGCTTCTCGTTGTGACTGCGTAGTCGTCTCCTCTTCATTATTTGGATCGTACGATAGCTTCATAAAATTTCTCCTTAAACAATGACGTTCATGTTATCGATAGTACGATATATGTCTTCCACTATTGACACGATCTTTGCAATATCAACATTGATTAAGACTTTATGCTCAACGTGAAGAAAGTACAGATTTTGCAGAATCAAAGGCGGTGACTTAATCTGTCGGTGTACGCGCCCCATCATCCACGTATATTTACCGAGAATTTCTAGGTTTTCTTTGTCTTCCGGTGATGAATTTATAATGAACCACTTGAGTAGCCCATATTGATCGCCGATTTCATCTTCGCTGCTACTCTTGGCTGGTTGACTATAGGATAGACCATAGACTCCCAATGAATTGGGAAACTGAACTTTCACGTCAGCGATCGGCTCGCTCATCTCTTCTCCTTTTCCCTGACTTCACTTAGTATTATAGCAGAAAAATTTCAAGAAGTCAAGTGGCTCAGGGCGCCCCAAAGCTGTCCGGGTCTGACAACAAGTCAATGACAAACGAAATGTGTTCTGTGTCTTTGATTATGTCACGGTATCGTAGTATTTGGCCTGTCAATCCTGTGTTGTTTGAGAGATTAATTAGTCTGTTGACGTCATTATTCATAAAGTCAAGTGCATCAGCAAACGTAGAAAGTATTTCGTATCCTTCAGCTCCAACTAAGTTAGGATCATAGGATCGGCCGGTATATGAATGAGAAAAAAGATCGGTTATTGTGTCTCCGTTGAAACTTTCATCTGGTGTAAGGTTGTTCGCATCTACTAAACGGTAACCATCTGTTCTTCGATTGAAAAAATCTTTCACTCGCCTCTGTATAACAGGGTTGCGAAACTCTATCTCGTGAAGTAGCTCGTGAGCCATAGCCCCTGACGATGAATACGTTTTAATAACGCTATTAGAAGACGAAGAAAAGAAAGCGCCTTTGTTTGACCACCAAGCCTCTCTGTTTGGTGTTGACATGACAATGAGCTCGTTTCCGTCTATTATCTTTGTTGGGTTACCGTTTGTATCTGTCGGAGAAATAAATCGGCCAAGACGATCAAGGACATCACGCCATTGTTTTTCGTCTCTTTTCCCCATTGGTTTTGTTTTGACACTTAAGCCCATCTCTGCATACATTTCCTGCATTGGGTCGTTAGACGCTAAACGCAGTAGTTTTGGTAACTCAATTGACTGAGCTTCAGTTTTTGTAAAAGGTGTAAATCTTTCAGGAAGATCAGGCAAAGCGTTCGGCGTATCTACTTGCCACTTGGGAGCATTTCTTGGTAATGTCGCAAGGACGCCGTTTGGTTTCATGCCTTCTTGCATCGCACGCGCAATATCAATGGCTCGTTGTGACGGAATGTATGTTCCGTCATTGAGAAATTGTCCTTTGCTTGGAAGCTGATAATCCTTGACCGCTGTAAGGTATTCATCGTAAGTATTTTCACGGATCGCGTGAATAGTTGCAGGAATTCGTTGATTTATTGTCCGCGCGACCGACGGGTCGTTTGGGTTGACACGTGGTAAGTTTTTCCAACTTGGTAGACTAGCACTTCCTCCACCCGGACCTTTTCGGCCGTGCTTCCGTTGATCGTGCTGTCCCAAGAGATGTTTAAAATGCATGATCAATGACTTTTCTTACTAAGCCTTAAGGCGCGAGTGAATCTACCCGAACTGAGCTCTGTCGACCACGCTTCAGCGACGTCCTCTAGGTCTTCGACGATGTTGTATAGCATTCTGTTACCCCAGTCGTTAGAGTTCATTACGCTGACATCGTATTCCCCGTTTGAGTACACCACAATGTTGTGGATAGGCTGCGCTTTGCGCTCCTTGCTCCACTACGGCCGGTAGCGGAGCTTGGTTTGCCCGTGATAGGCGAAGACTGAGAAGAGCTTCGCTCGGCTCTTCACATGATCAAACAGGACGCTCGTACGGCGAGCCTGTTCTAGAAAACAGAGTAACTCTGTGATGTCAATAACGACTTGTCTCCCAGTGTATCTATCATAAATGCAACAAACTCAACATCTTGAAGAACCTTGTCCAATCTATACGGGTCTGTAATTGACTGAAGAAACATACTTGTCATTTCTGTTGGTCGATGATCCCACCCGTCCACGACAGATGAAGAATACACCTTTCCAATGTATGGATGTCCCCATCGATCAATGCGAGTAAATTCATCGTCTCGGTGACCATCAACGTATGTATTAAGCAATGTAGTTGCTTCACCTCTTGTGCGCATATCATAGAATTCATTTAAGCGTTTTGATAATTGAGGAAAGCGAAACTCAAGAATATGTCCTATCTCATGTACATGAGTTCCTATATCATCGACAGATCCTAGCGAAATTTCGTTCCTGACTCCGTCAGCGTGTGGTCTACTTTGCAAGTCTGTTTTTTTAATGGTAATTCGTCGTTTGTCATTTGGAAAATATGGCTGACCAAATGTTGTTGCGCCTTCCCGTAATGAGGGAGTAGCGAGAAATCGCCAAATAATCTCCATTGCTTTTCGGTGTTCTTCCCTAACCACACTCTGTAGTCCTTGCCACTCTGAGACGTCTGGAGATGGAGTGAGTATAGGGTTGTTTACGTTGTTTATTGCTTCGCTTTGAGAAAACGTTGTTACTTCACTGGGAATGTTACGGATAAGTGTGTTCTTTAGTGTACTTAAAGTTTCTGCAATGTCTTCTTGTTGCTTCTGTATGCGCTGCTTTTGACTCAGAAGGACTTTGCGACGGGCTTCGACGTCTAAACCACCTTCTTGACGAATCTTTTTCAACTCATTGATGACATCAAGTTCTTGGTCATCAAGGTCAAGCAATTGATCACGGAGTGGTTTTGTCATCTCATCAATTCGTTCTTTTCGTCGAGCTAACCGTACTGCTGTCTGCATAGCTTGATGGGAAGGTGTATATTGGACAAGGTTTCCTTGTTCATTGTATTGTAAAGTTGCACGGGTCTGAGTAGTTCCAGTCTGAGTCTGTCCTTTTCGCCTTCCGTGCGTGCGTTGATCGTGTTGTCCTCGGAGGTGTTTTTGCTCAGACAAATTAGTACACCCTCCCTTCGACATATCCGTCTAGATACCATTGACGAAGCCGATCAATACCGTACACGCGGACAGGATTGTGATCGATAATGAACATAAAAGCAGTCAATAAAGGAGCTGGGTGTGTTCCATGGTCTTTTGTGTTGCGTATTGTCCGAGAAAGTCGCTCCACGATGAATACATCAATCTCTTTAGACCCAGAAGATCGTGTTACAACCCAATTATTTTTTTTAGGTTGATACGTATATGTTGATTGATCGGGAAATACAACGTCAACCATCTGCTTCTCCTCAATAAATACGATTATTCTTTGCGTTTTTTTGACTTGCCAGCCATGAACGAAGTTTGTTCATTCCAGATATTTTAAAACCCCACTCTTTTGAAGCTTCTTCTAAAACATCAAGGCGAGGGTAAGGTGAGTACGTTCTAAACAATGTTGAAGTAGCATCTATGGCTTGATTCATTATTTCAGTATACACATCTTGAATTAGCTTATCTTCGTGATGCACTGTCCATTGATCACGACCATAGTTATATGTTATTTTTATAGAGGACCTTTTGAGGGTGATAGTGATATCCGGTGTGTTCATTATTTTGCCTTCTGCACTAAACACTTTGTCTTGACTTTAGTAATTTTTAAGGTTGATAACTTTGAGGATCCATAAGTGCATCCAAAACAAAATGCATGTACTCAGAGTCTTCTCGAATTTGAAGTTGGTGCTCTTTTCGTTTATTTACTGATAACATGATGTAGTCCGAGAATATAGAAATTATCTCAGTTCCTCTACTGTAAGATTTTCCAATATAAGGATGAGCAAAGTTGTCAACTTTCGTAAATTCGTCGTCGTCGTAATTTCCGAAATTACTGAGTGGCTCTTCTTCGCTTTGTCGTGTCCTTATAGAGTAAAAAGCAAGGGATCTTTTGGACAATCTAGGGTTGTTCTGTTCAATAAGATGAAATATCTCGTGAAGTATAACTCTGGTTCCGTCTCTGGGGCTAATCGTAATTGAGTTTTTTTGGACATCGGCAAATGCTCGAACACCTCCCATATCGACGTTTATTGTAACTGGAGATTGCCCCGGAAGTCCAAGTTCAGGGTGAGGAATAAGGTGCTGAAGTATTGTTTCGACAAATCTTAAGCGCTCTCTCGTAACACGCTCCACGCTAGTTTTTTGTTGACGAGCTGAACCTATGGACGTCGAAGGGGTCAGTAAAGTGTTAATATCCAGTAACACGTTAATTCTAGAATTTATTTTTCCCTGAGACTGTTCAGTAAGTCCAAGAGATTGCAGAGCAGAAACAACATCTCTGTGAATTTGAGACTCGTCTACGGTGAATGAAGATAAACGATCTCTAAGTCGTTGTATTTTCTCGCGAATAAGTGACTTCTGTGGAGGATCCGAAGTTTGAGACAAAGTGTCTGCGAGTGCATCGAGTTCAATGAATATTTTCCCTCGTTCGTCTGAGATATTTCTCATGTCGGAAAGCAGTTGATCAAGTTGTTCACTGAATGGATGATTTGGATCATTCATTGATTTCGTAATATTCATTGCTCGCAACGAAGGAACGTAACCTTGAGGATTAGAAGTTGATGGTGTTGATGTAGATCGCGATTCCCATAGAAACAAAGGCTGTGTAGGATGTGGCGTTGTCTGCATTCGTTCTGCTAAGCCACGATTGTAAACTTCTCGATATGCTTCGCTTTGTACATACGCTTCAATTAATGCTCCACGGGCGAATTCTAGTTGAGTTTGACGATCGTCGGACATTTCTCCTTCTTGGATTTTCTTAATTATTTCTACGTGTTTACGGACGTCAATTCGTGCTTTGTTAAGTAAATACTCAGCACCAAGTAATTCACTAGCGGATACTGAACCTGATCGTGATATTTTACGGTCAATTTCTTCTTTCTTTTCGCGAACATAGTCTGCCACTGTTTTTCGTTGTGTATTTACTTCAGATTGTGAATTTTTTACCTTTGCACGAACAAATGTTTCTGGCATTTGCGAAGCACGTGTTATAAATAATCCTTCTGAAGGATTAATAAGCTCTAGTGTTTCATCATATTTTCGTAAAGAATATCCTTCATCTCTTGATACTATAGCATCTGGATTAATGGGCCCCCACCCCCACGAAGGCGATGTATTCGGAAGATTCTGTGTAACGGACGTAAGAAACGGAGATTCTTCACCACCGCTTCCTCCGCCGCCAAGGTTGCTTCTGAAGACACCAAAACGCCCTCGTCTTCCATGGTCACGTTGGTCATGTTGTCCTCGAAGATGTTTAAAGTACACATCTAAGCCTTTATACGTTCACTGAACAGAAAGGTCGAATGCAGCCAAGGAGTATTCTTCTCTTAGTTGTCGCAACAAGTCGTTGCGCTCGCTTAATTGGGCTTTGTTAATAGACTGGTAATCCTCAACTGCTTTGTTGTAGATACGTCGGATTTCTTCAATTTTAGCCATCTGCTTGGCGAACATGTCTGCTGCTGACTGAGCGCGAAGTGTATTCTTGGTTTTCAATGCCATATCCCAGTCTTTCTTTGCCTGAATAAGTCCTTGTCGAGCTGTAGTCAGTTCGTTCCGGACAACACTTAGCTGTGTTCGTGGTTCGTTATCCGGAAAGCCAATAAGCGCTTGCTTTCCAACAAATCGCCCTTCCGTTTTTCCAATTGACATGGATAGCCTGCTTAAAGAAAACGTCCTTTGTCTCGGAGGAGCCACTACGTCGCTGTATCTCCCTGTGTATCTGTCTCCTCGATGTTCACGCTGATCGTGTTGCCCCATCATATGCTTTGTATCCAACACAGACCTCCCTTTTTGATAACAACAACTCAGGTTTGTAACAATGAATGTGTCGAAAGTACTGAAGGCAAAGTGGTCGACGAGGTAAATATAGTATAACACTTCCCTAGACGTGCCGTTGCACTAATTCAAGTCGTCAAGCATATAATTAGTTATACGTTCCGGAGAAGCTTGGACGATTCTATCGATGCGGGATTGAGGATAAGTAATGAATTGATCGATGAGCTCTTCAACCTCCTTCGACATGTTATCAAGATCATCTTCAGTATACAAACCTTGCTCTAGTAAAACGTCTTCTGCCAAAGATTGATATTTTGATCGTCTATTGACTTCCCTGAGTCGTGTCTGTGCAATCTCAATTGACGAAGTTATTTCGTCACGTAGTTGCGCATAGGACGCAGGGTCATCTTTCTCCATTTTACTAGCCATTCTTCTTAAAACTTTGTGCATTCCGACGTACTTTATGCCGCTTTGGAAAAAATCTGCAGGTGTCTCGTCAGATGAACTTGATTTTGAAACACCAAATGAAAAACCTTGATCAATAGGAACAAACCTTGGTTTGGTAATATCACCCAAGTTTGCTAAAAAGAAGTTGTCTCTATGTCTATCAGGGTTTAGTAATATATAGTCCATTAATGACGCATTTACGTAGTCAAATGTAGGTATTTTTGCGTTAGAGTCTTCATATGGAAACCAAGCAACCTCTTCTGGATAATCTTCTGGTTTATATATTCTTCCTCTGTATAAATTTCTGACGTGTTCAAGAAGAATTGGTTTGCGTGTATCACGTCCTGTACCTGCAAACCTCACACCTCCTACAGGAAAACCCATCCGTCCAACGATGTTATTTCCAAGCATTTCAGAGATGTATTCATAAGGTGCATACGTGTTATCTACATACTTTGCAATGTAACTACGATCTTTGAGTGTGTCATTAAACATTATAGGTGTTCCATTAACTCCATCTCCACCAGCCCTTGTTTTTTGAAATCGATCACTACTTCGCAATGCATTAAGAAGAAAGTCATCGGGTACACTACTTAGTTCACCGCCTTCGTTAAGAAACTCTATTGCGTCACTTATATTCATGATGTTTTCGTTGCCTACTTCAACCCGTTTCATTGAAGGAAGTCCGTCAGAGCCAATTATGCTTAAATCTGTTGGTGTACGGCCAAGTATTGTATATTGATCAAGCATACCTAGTTCAGCTTGGCGTATCCTTTGCCGTTCTTTATATTGCGCTGTGTTGAGACTCAGTAATTGATTGATTTTATCTAAGCTTTCTTGGAGTGTTCTTTGTCGAGATTGAGCAAAATCAAGAAGGTCTCTAAATCGCTCTGCTTTGTTTACTTTACCTTCATCGGTGAGTAGCTGGATTTTATCTTGAAGACTCCTTATTTGTTCATTAGACTGAGCAATAATACCAAGAAGATCTCGTCTTCGACTTCGAGCTTCAGGTCGAGAAACTAATTCAAACTCGCCAAGCGTTGCTCCGGCAGTAAATTCTCCGTCTTTTGCACCTTCTTGTTGTTTAAGGTTTTGCCTGATTCTTTGTTGCTCCGTAGAACGATCTGGTATTTGTGATAAATCGGCATCAAAGCCAAATGCAGCTCCACTTCCGCTTTTACGTCGCCCATGATCTCGTTGGTCGTGTTGACCTTGGAGATGTTTAAAATGCATAATTTTTTCTCCTTGGTTATCTATCTAAGATCATGTTAGCAATGTCGTCCGGGTCTTGTTGAGTAAAGAATTGTATTCGTTCTGATGGGTCGGTTACAAACAAAGGATATTCCGCCCTCCAGAACCCGCTAAGTCGAGAAGACCAATCATTTGGGTCGTCACTGTCTCGGATCTTGAGTGCGTCAAGAGCAAGTAGCGCTTCATCCTTAAACGGTATTCGTTTTTCGTATGCTTGTAGACGGCGTTGAGTTTCCTGTATAGCTCTAGAAATTTCCCGTCGCACATCTCCGTCTTCGTCTCTGTTGTCTTGCACAAAGTTCTCCGTTAAGGACTCCATAAAGTAGTTCTGCATAACGGTATATTTAGCGAATTGTCGAAAGCCACTTTCGTTGGCTCCGTTGTCTCTTAAAATTGGATTTGAGAATGCAAGGCTACTGTCGATGGGTGCGTATCGTAAAGAAGAATCACCCGGAGAAATTCCAAAAAAGTTTCCAGAGTGGCGATCAAGGTTTAGCATAAGATAGTCAAGGATCAATGCATTTACTCGGTCAGGAATAGGCATCTTTAGCGTATCCTGTAACGCAAATATATTTTCGTCGGCTTTGTCGGGGCCAACATCAAAGTAATTATCAATGTGTTCAAGAATAATCGGCTTTCGGGTCGCACTCCTTGTATCATTTTGAGCAGAACGAATAGACCCAACTGGAAACCCTATTCGTCCTGAGAGGTTGTTTCCGAGCATTTCAGCAATATCTTCGTTTGGTTGAGACGAATTATCGCGAAATTTAACGAAGTAACGAAGAGGAACTTCTCCACTGTTCTTTGACGACCATGTTCTGTATTTGTCAGTGAGTACGGTAGGCGCTCCGTTGATGCCTTCTTTACCCCAAAGAGTAGAGCGCTTAAATCGACGACTCATTTCCATGGCATCAAGAAGGAAGTCGTCGGGTATACTACTCAACTCTTTGTTTTCGTAAAGAGCCTGTGCTGCATCGTCAAGTGTAGAAATGCCATTTTCTCCCACTTCAACTCGCTTCATTGATGGCAGTCCAATAGGACTCACAATACCAAGCGCTGTACTAATCCTTCCTGGAACAATACGTTGTTGAGAGAATGAAGATTGACTTGATGAAGAACCCAGACGAGACGTGTACCCTCCTGATCCTGTGCCGGAACCAGAACGTCCGTGGGTTCGTTGGTCGTGTTGCCCCCGGAGATGTTTAAAGTGCATTTGTCTTCTCTTTATTGATCCATGATAAGATCAGCAAATTCTTCGCTGTCCATAGAAATTATTGCCCAAATACGTTGCGCAGGCCAATCAACAAAATTATCAAATCCCCCCAATAACGATTCACGTGGTCTACGAGACCCTTGAGGGCTTCGCGCTGTCGCCGCCGAAGGTGTGCCTGCGGCATTTAATGCATCAAATGCTGCAACTGCAAATGGTAATCTTTTTTCTGAATCTAAAAGACGAATCCTCGCTCGCTCTACTGCTTCTGAAACACTACGCATTGCTTCGTCCGAGGCCGCTCTTGGGGCATCGTCATCGTCAGGGTCGTTAGGGAGAAGTGTGCTTTTAAAAATAAGATCATCTCTAATACCTTGTCCGTACCGGAAAAATCTCCGTATGGCATACTCGTCTGTTTGTGCGCCTAACTTCTGACTTCTACGCACATCATGGACATCAAATCCAAGACTAGGATCAATAGGAACAAACCTTCTTGTTGTTTTAGCGCCATCTGACTGAAGAGCGAAAAAGTAGTTTCCTCCGTGACGATCTGGGTTAAGTATGATGTAGTCAAGAATCGTTGCAGAAACAAGATCATCGATTGACAGTGCTTCCGCGGCATTTTTTGGTTTTATGATAACTCCCTCTACCGCATTGGATACATGCTCAAGAAGAACAGGTCTGCGAAGAGGTTGTGAATACGATACTTCGTCAGACGCTATTCGCACAGCGCCAATAGGAAATCCCAACCTTCCAGCCACATTGTTTCCGAGTATTTCCGCGACATCTTCGTTTGGCACAGAAGAAGATTTTCTGTACTTTACAAAGTAACCTTGACCGTTCGTTGAGTCAACATAGAGTTCAGGTGTACCGTTGACTCCAGAGGCGTTGACTGTTCTTTTTTCAAACCGAGAGCCTCCGTTCGCTACAGAGTTATCGTCAAGAGCGCTAAGCAAAAAGTCATCAGGAACATCACGGAGAGCTCCGCCGTTTTTGACAAATTCTATAGCATCTTCGACACGCGAAATACCATTTTCCCCTCGTTCAACCCGCTTCATTGACGGAAGACCATCAATGTCGACTTTCCCTAGTTCTGTGGGTATCTTGCCTTTTACGAGAAAGTCAGTTCGTGGTTGAGACGACGATCCGCCTGAGGGTTGACCTAGCTGTGAAGAGTAACCCCCGGAACCCATCCCAGTTCCGGGAGTTCCGTGAGTACGTTGATCGTGTTGTCCACGAAGATGCTTAAAGTGCACAGCAACGCCACCTCCAACTACCTTGTTTTAACTTTGAGTGAGAATGTAACTAGCGAACTCCTCGCTGTCGATACCAAGAACAGCTTCAATTCGATTTGATGGCCAAGTTATGAACGAATCTATACCATCTCCCCAAAAAGACCTACGTGGACGACGAACACGCTCAGGCACTCCAAATCCTGGCAATGATTGTCTTGGGTCGACACCTCCGCGACGAGGCATGTTTCGATCTTGAACTGGAAATCCTCCTGCACGAAGAGCGTTCATCGCTGCTACTTTAAACGGTTGTTGTTTTTCAGAGTTTAATAGACGCTTCTTTGCTTTATCTATGGAATCTACGACTTTTTGTATTTCTTGAGGATTCATTCCCATCCCCGAGCTCCTATACAATAATGCAACTTGAAGATCGTCATGTAACCCCCTTTCTCGTTGAAAGTATTTATTTATTAACATAGGAGTTGTTTCGGAAAGAACGTCCACAGGTTCGTTACCAGATCGCCTTCTAGGTCTATCCCAACGATTTGCTCCAAGAATATTAAATCCCAAACTAGGATCAATTGGGACAAATCTTGGGTCTCGTCCTGATACAGGATCATCTGCTTGGTTTACGATAAAATAATTACCGTTATGGCGATCAGGATTAAGCAAAATATAGTCAAGTATAGATGCAGAGACAAGATCATCATATGGTAATTCCCGTGGAAAAAAATCCCGACCGGGGTTTGATATTTCTCCTTCGACTGCATTAGATACATGCTCAAGCAAGATTGATCTACGAAAACCTGATCCAGACGAACTATCCACTGCAAATCGAACCGTGCCAATGGGAAACCCTAACCGTCCTGCCAAATTATTTCCGAGTATCTCTGCAATGTCTTCGTTTGGTCGATATGAAGAATTTACATACTTCGATAAATACCTTTGTCCATTTGTGTTGTCAGTGAATTGTGTCGGTCTACCATTGATTCCTTGGACACCAAGTGTTTTTATTGAAAATCTTTGTGATGTACCACGTCCACTTGTAGCTTTAACTGCGGAAAGAAGAAAATCATCAGGGACATCACGGAGAGCTCCGCCGTTTTTGACAAATTCTATGGCATCTTCGACACGCGAAATGTCTTCTGTTAATCCAACCCGTTTCATTGATGGAAGACCATCAACGTCGACTTGTCCTAGTTCTGTGGGTATCTGGCCTTTTATGAGAAAATCGGTTCGAGGCTGAGGCGACGATCCGCCTGAGTATTGACCTAGCTGTGAAGAGTAGCCACCAGAGCCCATTCCGGTTCCGGGGGTTCCGTGAGTACGTTGATCGTGTTGTCCACGAAGATGCTTAAAGTGCACAGCAACACCACATCCGACTACCTTGTTTTAACGCTGAGAATGTAACTAGCGAACTCCTCGCTGTCGATACCAAGAACAGCTTCGATTCGATTTGATGGCCAAGTTATAAACGAATCTATACCATCTCCCCAAAAAGACCTACGTGGACGACGAACACGCTCAGGCACTCCAAATCCTGGCAGTGATTGTCTTGGGTCGACACCTCCGCGACGAGGCATGTTTCGATCTCGAACTGGAAACCCTCCTGCACGAAGGGCGTCCATCGCTGCTACTGCGAACGGCTGTTGTTTTTCAGAGTTTAGCAGGCGCTTCTTTGCTTTATCTATAGAATCTACGACTTTTTGTATTTCTTGAGGATTCATTTGCATTCTATAAGGGTTTTGAGGATCATATATGCTCTTACGCCATAATGCAGTTCGAAGATCGTTTTGCAACCCCATTTCTCGTACAAAGTATTTCTTTATTGACAGAGGAGTTGTTTCAGAAAGAACGTCCACAGGTTCGTTACCAGGTCGCCTTTTAGGGCTATCCCAACGATTTGCTCCAAGAATATTAAATCCCAAACTAGGATCAATTGGGACAAATCTTGGGTCTTGTCCTTGAAGAGGATCAGCCGCTTGGTTTGCGATAAAATAATTACCAGTATGACGATCAGGATTAAGCAAAATATAGTCAAGTATAGATGCAGAGACGAGATCATCGTATGGTAATTCCGGTGGCTCAAAATCCCGACCGGGTTTTGATATTTCTCCTTGAACTGCATTAGATACATGTTCAAGCAAAATTGGTCTACGAAAACCTGACCCAGACGAACTATCCGCTGCAAACCGAACCGTACCAATGGGGAATCCTAATCGCCCTGCCAAATTATTTCCGAGTATCTCTGCAATGTCTTCGTTTGGTCGATATGAAGAACTCACGTACTTTGACAAATACCTTTGTCCATTTGTGTTGTCAGTGAATTGCGTCGGTCTACCATTAATTCCTTGGACACCGAGTGCTTGTGTTGAGAATCGTTGTGATTGTCCACGTCCACTCGTAGCTTGGACTGCACGAAGAAGAAAATCATCAGGGACATCACGGAGAGCTCCGCCGTTTTTGACAAATTCTATAGCATCTTCGACACGCAAAATGTCTTCTGTTAATCCAACCCGTTTCATTGATGGAAGACCATCAACGTCGACTTGTCCTAGTTCTGTGGGTATCTGGCCTTTTATAAGAAAATCAGTTCGGGGCTGAGGCGATGTCCCGCCTGAGGGTTGACCTAGCTGTGAAGAGTAACCCCCGGAACCCATCCCAGTTCCGGGATTTCCGTGAGTACGTTGATCGTGTTGTCCACGAAGATGCTTAAAGTGCACAGCACATAACCTTTGACTACTTTACTTTTTGAAGTCAAAAACTTGCCATGCGATGAACTCGTCTCTTCAATTATAGAGGAAATATTCAACAAGTTCTTCGCTATCGATAACGAATCTATACCATCTCCCCAAAGAGACCTACGTGGACGACGAAGAGGCATGTTTAGGCCTCTAGGTGGAAATCCTCCCGCACGAAGGGCGTCCATCGCTGCTACTGCGGACGGCTGTTGTTTTTCAGAGTTTAGCAGGCGCTTCTTTGTCGTGTCTACGGCAGCTATGACTTTTTGTATTTGTGGACTGTTCATTATACGTTTAGGGGGATTTCGACGTAAAGGATCATACACTCTATCGCGTTTTAATGCAAGTTGAAGAGAAACGTGCATTCCTTCTTCTTTTCTAAAGTATTTCTCTATTGCGTCGGGAATTGAGACGACGATCCGCCTGAGGATTGACCTAGCTGTGAAGAGTAGCCGCCAGAGCCCATTCCGGTTCCGGGAGTTCCGTGAGTACGTTGATCGTGTTGTCCACGGAGATGCTTAAAGTGCATGGTGACTACTTCGCTTAATTACTTTATTTTCATATCGAGAATATAACTAGCAAGCTCCTCGCTATCGATACCAAGAACAGTCTTGATTCGATTTGATGGCCAAGTTATGAACGAATCTGTACCATCTCCCCAGAAAGACCTGCGTGGACGACGAAGAGGTCCAGTCGCTTCAAGTCCCGGCAATGATTGCCTTGGATCGAAGCCTCCGCGACGAGGCATGTTTCGATCTCGAACTGGAAACCCTCCTGCACGAAGGGCGTCCATCGCTGCTACTGCGAACGGCTGTTGTTTTTCAGAGTTTAGCAGGCGCTTCTTTGCCCTATCTATGGAGTCTACAACTTCCTGTATAGAATTTTTCGGCGTGTATCCAACGTTGTATTTGAATGCAGTTCGAAGAGATTTATGAAGGCCATCTTCGTAAGTAAAGTATTTCTGTATTGCTTGAGGAGTTGTTTCGGAAAGAACGTCCACAGGTTCATTACCAAGTCGCCTTCTAGGTCTATCCCAACGATTTGCTCCAAGAACATTGAATCCTAAACTGGGATCAATTGGAACAAACCTTGGGTCTTGCCCGGGTACGTCTCGACTTTTCTGAGGCTGAGCTGCTTGATTTGTGATAAAGTAATTACCGTTATGGCGATCAGGATTAAGCAAAATGTAGTCAAGTATAGATGCAGAAACAAGATCGTCATATGGTGCGTCATATGAATAAAAATACTCCCTGTCAGGTTTTGATATTTCTCCTTGAACTGCGTTGGATACATGTTCAAGCAAAATTGGTCTACGAAAACCTGACCCAGACGAACTATCCGCTGCAAACCGAACCGTACCAATGGGAAATCCTAATCGCCCTGCCAAATTATTTCCGAGTATCTCTGCAATGTCTTCATTTGGTCGATATGAAGAATCTACGTATTTCGACAAATACCTTTGTCCATTTGTGTTGTCAGTGAATTGTGTCGGTCTACCATTGATTCCTCGGGCACCAAGTGCTTGTGTTGAGAATCGTTGTGATTGTCCACGTCCACTCGTAGCTTGGACTGCACGAAGAAGAAAATCATCAGGGACATCACGGAGAGCTCCGCCGTTTTTAACAAATTCTATGGCATCTTCGACGCGCAAAATATCTTCTGTTAACTCAACCCGTTTCATTGATGGAAGGCCGTCAATCCCAACTTGTCCTAATTCTGTGGGTATCTTGCCTTTTGTAAGAAAATCGGTTCGGGGCTGAGGCGATGTCCCACCTGAGTATTGACCTAGCTGTGAAGAGTAGCCGCCGGAGCCCATCCCGGT
>SXGQ01861835.1_pt1 | contig 22391 bp, 14 predicted proteins | sample 3178371 | NCBI WGS metagenome assembly SXGQ01 (sample SAMN11356859, study PRJNA531348) | freshwater metagenome | isolation source: freshwater sample F1-20 | place: China: Fuxian Lake, Yuxi | collected 2017-12-25 | reverse complement strand
GGAGATCGAGAACATTCACAGGCAACTGAGTCGCACTGGTTCTGTCGCACTGGCGGTCTGGCGTGGCAATCAGCAGACGGCGGTGCCGCGACTGCTGGCTCTGCTGTGCATGCTGGCGGTGTTCCTTCCGACATTCTTCATGCAGGGAGCTCCTCGCGAACTGTTCGCTCCGCTGGCACTGGCAGTGATTTTTTCGATGACTGGTTCGTATCTGCTGTCCAGTACGCTGGTGCCCGTCCTGTGTGTCTGGCTGCTGCGTGCCGGGCACAGCGTCGCCGCAGACGGGACTGCAGAGCGTGGTGGGCGACTTGCAGCAGCACTGCAGCGACTGGCCGGCGCCCTGATCCGCTCTCGCTGGCTGCTGGTCCCTGTGTACCTCGTGCTGTGCCTGCTGGGTTCGTGGCAATCGATACAGCGGGCGGGGCTGGAAATTTTCCCAGGGGCGGAGACGGGTGAATTTCGACTTCGTCTCAGAGCTCCCGACGGCACACATGTGGAGGCCACCGAGCGATATGCAGTCAGCGTACTTCAGGCGATCGACGAGGAAGCTGGCGCGGGAAATGTGAAACTGTCATTGGGGTATGCAGGAACAGTGCCGGCTTCATTTCCGGTCAACTCCGTCTATCAGTTTTCGCGGGGACCTGAAGAAGCGATACTCAGAGTGGCATTTCGCCCCGGTTCGGGCGTACGAACGGACGAGCTGAAGCGCAAACTTCGCCGGCGATTTCTGCAGGAGTTTCCGCAACTGCGTTTTTCGTTTGAGCCTTCGGACATCATCAGCGAAGTGATGAGCTTCGGCGCTGCGGCTCCAGTGGAAGTCGCAGTCCGTGGTGGTTCACTGGCGGAGAACCGGGACTTTGCGCAGCGACTGCGAACAGAGCTGCAGCGTGAGCCTGTGCTGAGGGATGTGCAGATCGTGCAGTCGCTGGACTATCCCACACTGGACGTGAAGATTGATCGGGAACGGGCAGGTCTGGCGGGAGCCACCACGGATCAGATCAGCCGATCGGTGCTGGCCGCTACGTCCTCCAGCCGGTTCATCGTCCCCAGTTACTGGCCCGATCCAAAAACCGGGGTTGGTTACCAGGTGCAGGTCGAAATTCCCCAACCGGCTCTGACTTCGGCCGCAGACCTCGGCGCGATCCCCGTGCTGAAAAAAGACGGTGGAGCGGTACTGCTGCGGGATGTCGCGGACCTCAGTTCCGGAAAAATGCCCGGGGAATTCGATCGTTACAATATGAAGCGTGAGTTGTCATTGACGGCCAGTATCGACGGCGCTGACCTCGGTGCAGCTGCAGCCCGCGTGGATGCTGTCGTCCGGCGAGTGCTGCAGCAGGACAATGCTCGGAAGGATGAGCTGGAACAATCGGGAATACAGCCGAAGCCTGGTCGCATCACCTGTGAGCTGCGTGGCCAGATTCCGCCACTGCGTCAGATGACCAGTGGCCTGGCAGTGGGGCTTGTGCTGGCTGTGCTGGCGATCTTTCTGATGCTGTCGGCCAGTTTTCAGTCGTTTCGACTGGCACTGGCTGCTGTGACCACAGTGCCCGCGGTACTGGCCGGCAGCAGTCTGCTGCTGCTGTTAACGGGGACCACCGTCAATATTCAGTCGTTTATCGGTGTGATCATGAGTCTGGGTGTGTCCATGGCCAATGCGATCCTGCTGATCAGCTTTGCGGAACAGCAGCGGCGAACCGGGGTTACTGCGGCCGTGGCGGCACAATTTGCGGCAGTGGAGCGATCACGAGCGATTCTGATGACCAGTGCTGCGATGCTGGCGGGAATGCTGCCGCTGGCACTGGGCACTGGCAGCGGCGGTGCCCAGACGGCACCATTGGGGCTTGCCGTGATGGGTGGTCTGAGTGCAGCCACCGTGGCTGCTCTGCTGGTTCTGCCGGCAGCCTACACCTGCCTGTGCCCCGGGGTCAGTACAGCATCGCTGCATCCCCTGGATCCGAACAGTCGGCATTATGCGGGAAGCGGGGTGCATGATGAGGAACTCTGACATGTTGATGGAATTTTCGAAACTGGCCACGGCGTCGCTGCTGCTGCTGACACTGTCCGGCTGCCAGACTCAGACCGATCCCGCTGCAGCGGCAGACGCCGGTGCCGGTGCCGGTGCACGCGCTGCCGAACTGCCGCGCGTGCAGACCGGCAGACCACAACGAAAGGGCATTGTGCAGTCGACAGAGCAGCCCGGCCAGGTTCGCGCCTGGCTGCAGGTGGAGATTTATCCGCGGAGCGGGGGGATCGTCGAGCAGGTGCTGGTGGACATCGGCAATGTGACTGAACCCGGACAGCTGCTGGCAGTGCTGACTGCGCCGGAGCTTGAGGACGAGCTGCGACAGAAGCAGGCGCTGCAGCGACAGGCGGAGGCCGAGATTGGTCAGGCCGCAGCGGCAGTGCAACTGGCGATGGCCACCGAACACTCGGCGGAAGCTGACGAAGCGGAAGCAGCAGCCGGCAGGCGACGCATCGAATCCGAAGTTGCTCGACTGACGTCCGAGTCACAGCGGCTGCAGGGGCTGGCGGAATCTGGTGCAGTAACCCTGCGACTTGCGGAAGAGGCGGTACAGAAACTGGCGGCGGCCGAGTCTTCACTGGAGGAGCTGGCGGCAGCGGTGCGATCTGCCGCGGCGCGACGCGGTGAAGCACGCGCCGCGTGCATTCGTGCGGAAGCGGATCTGAAGGCCATGGAAGCGCGCCGCGACAGCGCCGCAGCCGAAGTCCAGCGACTGCAGACGCTGTGCGGATATCTGCAGATCCGCGCCCCGTTCGCAGGCACTGTCACAGCCCGAAACGCGGATCCCGGAGACCTGGCGCGGGCCGGCCAGGGGTCAGCCTCACTGTTCACCGTGGCTGAAACATCACGGGTGCGAGTCACAGCGCGGGTCCCGGAGGCCGATGCCGTCAGGATCAGCCCAGGCAGTCCCGCCACAGTACGAATTCCCGCACTGCAGCAACAGCTGTTCAGTGGAACTGTTTCCCGCACGAGCTGGACCCTCGATGAACAAACTCGCACGCTGCTGGTCGAAATTGATCTGGAAAACTCCCTCGGAACGCTGCGTCCCGGAATGTACGCCAGTGTGGAACTGATCGTGGGTCAGAATGACAGCGCACTGGTGGTGCCCAAAGGAGCTGTCATACAGCAGGACGGGGTTTCAGCGTGTCTGGCGGTGGGAACGGATGGTGTGCTGCAGAAGAAACCCGTAAACACCGGACTGCGGACGGCAACAGAGATTGAGATTGTCTCCGGTTTGTCAGAAGACGACCTGGTCATTACGGCAAATACTGCCGCTTATCGGGAAGGCCAGAAGGTTGAATCTGCGGTAAAATCGCCGTAAAGCGGGCAGCCTGGGTAAACTTTACCGACCGCACCGTCTTTAACGCGCCGGCACGGTCACCGCAACCAGCAAAGTCTGTGTCCGGTATTGCTCGACGGTCGATTTTCCGAACCGAGGGGGCGCGCGATGATTTTCCATCGCCGTGCACGGTGGTCGCCGTGTGCAGGTCCTCGCCCGCGACCGGATACTGACCTGAGTTGAGCGAGTGTGGAACCATGTCAAGACGAGCGGCAGTCATACTGGCACTGAGCTGTTTCTGGTCTGCTGGCTGTCAATTGGTTGTGCAGTCGATGCCGGCGGGAATGACAGAAATGCCGGTGTCGGCTGCCGCCAGAACCGTCGATCACCCTGATGATCTGACAGCGCGGGGGGCGGCGGGGGTGGCGCCGTCCGCGCAGCCACCGGAAGTTTCTGATGTTCCGGCCACGGCAGCGGAGATCAGCCGACTGGATCTGGCCACGGCCCTGTCTCTGGCCTCCGGCCGGAGTGCTGAGGCGGCATTTGCCAAAGCCCGGGTTGAGGAGGCCTATGGTCAGCTCGATCGTGCGAAGGCTCTGAAGCTGCCGTCGCTGCGAGCGGGACTGAATTACAACAAGCACGAGGGTCGGATTCAGGATGTGGCTGGCAGCGTCATCGAAACCAGTCGTGGCAGTGTGTACGGGGGACTTGGTGCGGGTGCGGTCGGTGCCGGGTCTCCGGCGATCCCCGGAGTCGTGGCACAGTTTCACGTGGCGGACGCGATTTTTCAGCCGCGGATTGCGGCACTGACAGTGCAGGCACGTCGGGAGGGTGCGCGAGCGGCACTGAATGATGCGATGCTGGCGGCCGGAACGGGCTACATGGAGCTGCTGCGTGCCGAACAGGAATTGGCGATCTGCGATGAGGTGGTTGGCCTGGTGGAGCAACTGGAGCAAACGACCGGGCAGTTCGCGAAGAGCGGCGCCGGGACCGCTGCCGATCATGACCGTGCGCTGACGGAGCTGGCACTGCGACGCTGTGAGCAGCTGCGAGCGGAGGAAGCAGCGGCCGCAGCCAGTGCGAGGCTGGCCGAACAGGTTCGCTGGAATCAGCCTGGTGTGCTCAAACCCGCCGACACGCGGATGATTCCCATTGAACTGGTGCCCGCTGATCAGAATGTGCAGCAACTGGTTGCGACGGCCCTGACGTCGCGACCGGAGCTGGCGGAATGTCGCTTTCTTGTGGGTGAGGCGGTCGAGCGACTCAACCGCGAACGACACAGTCCTCTGATTCCGAGTGTGCTGCTGTCCGCCAGCTATGGCGGCCTGGCCGGTGGTCTGGGCAGCGATCTGCGGCATTCCGCAGATCGGCTGGATGCGGATGCCATGGCCTATTGGGAACTGCGGCAATTGGGGTTTGGGGAACAGGCTCTGCAGCGAGAGTCAAAAGCCCGCATCAGCCAGGCTCAGGCTCGCCGCATGCAGATGCTGGACCAGGTGGCGCGCGAAGTGACGGAATCTCATCTGCGAGTGTCCGGTGGTCGGAAGCAGATCGAGACCGCGTTGCAGGCCGTGGAATCCGCTGAGCAGTCATATCAACGGAATCTGGAACGCATCCGAAATGGTCAGGGTTTGCCCCTGGAAGCCCTGCAGTCCCTGCAGGCGCTGGCAGCTGCCCGCCGCGAATATGCCCGCTCCATCGCTGACTTCAATATTGCCCAGCTGACACTGCAGCGAGCAACGGGTGGCCGACTGCAGGCTCCCGTCGAGAATCTTCAGTCGGCCGTCACTTCTCCCTGAGATCGCCCCTTCCGCTGACAGCGGGGACATGCGAACACTTTGCGTGCGGCCAGCAGCCACGATTCAATAGGGCCATCGCACCGCGAACAGAAGTCCTTTTTGTACACCAGCAGACGCTCGTCCCGCGTCATGCGGCCTCGCGGTTTACCGACATCAGCCGGATCAGCGATGATGATCCGATTGTACCGTTTCCCGATCTGCAGCAGGTGCACGGTCAATCGCCACAGTGCATCGAATTCCTCTCGCTGCAGTGAGCTGGCTTTGCGTTCCGGGTGCATCTGCAGCAGATGCAGGATTTCGGCGCGATACACATTGCCGACGCCGGCAATGATGTTCTGATTCATCAGCACGGTACCGATCGGAGCTGATGATCGGCGGATGCGATCCCAGGCTTTTTCGGGATCAGCATCCGCTCTGAGCGGGTCGACTCCCAGTCGATCCAGCAGGCTGCTGACTTCGGCGTTGGTGAGCACTTCACAGGCCGTCGGTCCATTCAGGTCGAATGCCAGCTGCGGCCCGATCACTCGCAGCCGCACGGCGCCGCGAGGTTCCGGGGGCGGTGATTTATGCCGCCGGAATTTTCCATACAGACCCAGATGCACATGCAGCGTCCGGCCATCCCAGTCGTAGAGCAGATGTTTCCCGTGGGCCTGCACAGCGGTCAGCAGTCGACCGTCCAGCTCGCGTGCTCCTGCGGCAAACCGTCCCTGCGGCGAACTGACGTTCAGCTGCTGTCCGGCAAAATCGCGATTGTGATCTGCGGCGAGACGATGAATGGTGTGGCCTTCCGGCATGGCTGCTTCCTGAAAGTGGGCGGGCCCCTCTGTTTTAGGCGTCACCGTCCGACTGTCTGCAGGAATCAGGCCGGCTGGTTTGTGATAATTCGTCGACTGAGGGGGTGTTGCCCCGATTTTTGCGGGATTTGTGCGGACGGGCAGGGTGGGCCCTTCCGGCGGAACAGATCCCGGTTCGCTTGTGTGGCGGGAAGCGGAACCCGATAATGGCTGCGGCACCGGGGCGATCAGCGGCTGCAGTCAGCCGTGATATTTCCACCTGCGGGCCTGTGTGCAGGAGGGATTGTAATCCTGCCGGGCCAGCAGCCTGCGGTGTATTCTGTTCGAGGTCGGGGGGGTCATGAGAATTCTGACGCTGTTGTTTGCAGGAGCTGTGCTGATGACGTCTGCGGTATCCGCTGCTGAACCCAAAAAGGAAGCCTTTGGCAGGACCAAAGACGGGGTTCCGGTTGAGATTTACACGATTGGAAACAAGTCCGGCTTTGCTGCCCGCGTGATGACTCGCGGAGCAACTCTGGTCAGCCTGCACGTCCCGGATGCTGCGGGGAAGCTGGCCGACGTGCTGCTGGGCTTTGACGACGTGTCGGGATACGAGGGTGAAGGCAATCAGTATTTCGGCTGCACGACGGGTCGTGTCTGCAACCGGATTGCCAAAGGCCGGTTCACTCTGGACGGCAAAGAATATACTCTGGCGATCAACAACGAGCCCAACCATCTGCACGGCGGCCTGGACAAGGCGCTGGACAAGCTGATCTGGACGGCTGCTCCGATGTCATCCGATAAAGGTCAGGGTGTCAAATTCACTGTCAGCAGTGCGGACGGCGATGAAGGCTATCCGGGCAAACTGGACGTGACGGTGACGTACTTTATCCCGGCTGATCAGAACGCCATCACGATCACCTATTCGGCCAAAACCGATAAGAACACTCCGGTCAACCTGACCAATCACGCCTATTTCAATCTGGCGGGCGAAGGCAGTGCCACGGTGCTGGATCACATGCTGCGGGTCAATGCCGACAATTACACTCCGACGGACGACACTCTGATCCCCACTGGAAAAATTGCACCGGTGGAAGGCACGGAGCTGGATTTCCGCAAGCGAACTCGAATTGGCGATCGAATTGAATCCATCGGAAAGACGGCAGCGATCGGCTATGACCACAACTATGTGCTGAATGCTGCAGAGAATGGTGGCGAGATGCGTCTGGCGGCGGTGCTGGTGGATCCGCAGTCGAAGCGGCGGATGCGAGTGACGACGACGGAACCGGGCGTGCAGTTCTATTCGGGCAACTTCCTCAAGGGTCAGGCGGGCAAGGGTGGCAAGACCTATGCTCATCGCAGCGCGCTCTGCCTTGAGACTCAGCATTACCCGGATTCGGTGAATCATCCGGAGTTTCCCAGCACGATTCTGAAGCCGGGTGCCGAGTACAGGTCGACGACGAGCTACGCGTTCGACATTGATCAGCCGGCGGGCGCCGTGAAGCAGAAGTGAGCGATGCTGCGATGCAGACCCGGAAGTGAACTTCCGGGTCTGTGGTTTTGGGTCTTAACCGGATGCGATTTATGTGGCCCGAGAGTGACAGGACCCAGGACATTCTCCGCGATGTCGCGGGTGGTGATGCGGAGGCGGTGAACCGCCTGATGGATCGTCATCGTGAGGCGGTGCGGCGGATGGTGCAGCTGCGTCTGGACCACGCGGTGGCTCGCCGAGTGGACGCCAGCGACGTGGTGCAGGACGTGATGCTGGAGGCATCTCAGCGTCTGACGGATTACCTGCGAAATCCCGGGATGCCGTTTCATCTGTGGCTGCGGCAGCTGGCATTGGACCGGATTATTGACATGCATCGTCGCCATCGCGGTGCGCAGCGGCGTTCGGTGGATCGGGAGCAGAATTTTTCGGGAGTGGGTAATGACGAGCAGTCGGCGGCGGATCTGGCGGCATTGCTGCGTGACGCCGAGCTGACTCCGGCAGCCGCCGCTCTGCGGAAGGAGCTGCAGTCGCGGTTTGTGGCGGCCCTGCAGCAGATGGACGAGGGTGATCGCGAGATCATTGTGATGCGGCACTTTGAGCATCTGGGCAACAGTGAAGCGGCGGAGGCACTGGGGCTCAGTGCTCCGGCGGCCGGCATGCGTTATCTGCGAGCGATTCGACGACTGCGAGAGCTGCTGGGCGGTGATGACAGCTCGCTGGCCGGAGGCTGAGATGCGGTTCGGATCCGACGAGGAAGCGATGCGTCATGCTCTGGCGCTGGCGCGACGCGGATTCGGGCGAGTGGAACCGAATCCGCAGGTCGGGGCGGTGCTGACGACAGCTGACGGCCGGCTGATTGCTGACGGGTATCATCAGGAGTGTGGTGGGCCGCATGCGGAGGTGCATGCCTTGCGAGCCGCCGCTGAGCAGGCTTGCGGTGCCACCCTGTATGTCACGCTGGAACCCTGCTGTCATCATGGCAGAACTCCGCCCTGTTCGGACGCGGTGCTGGCGGCGGGTGTACGGCGAGTGGTTGTGGGGTGCGTGGACCCGGCGCCGCATGTGGCCGGCCGGGGACTGCAGCAGCTGCGCGACGCGGGGCTGCAGGTGGATGTGGGTGTCTGCCGCGGGGAAGCGGAGGCACTGATCGCTCCGTTTGTGCGACTGCAGCTGCGGCAGAGGCCGTGGGTGCACGCCAAATGGGCGATGACTCTGGACGGTCGCATCGCTGCGCGAACCGGACATTCCCAGTGGATCTCGGGCACGGAATCCCGAGCCTATGTGCATCAGCTCAGAAGCTGTATGGAAGCCATCGTTACTGGTGCGGGCACTGTGAGAACAGACAATCCGCGATTGACCGTACGAATGCCGACGACTGATGGCTCGGCCTTTTGCTCCGGCGGTCGGACTCCGCTGCGAGTCGTGCTGGATGCTCGGGGCACAGCGGTTCAGCGGGGCAGTGCACTGATCACAACGCTGCCCGAGGCACCGGTGCTGGTCTGTGTCGGTTCCGCCTGCGCGCAGTCGGAATGCGATCGCCTGGCAGAGTTGGGAGTGGAGGTCTTTCGTGCAGGTGAGGGGCTCAACGGGGTCGATCTGCAGTCCGTGCTGGCTGAGTTGGGTCGCCGCGGCATGACGCATGTGCTGCTGGAAAGTGGCCCGCGGCTGCTGGGCAGTTTCTTTGACGCGGGCCTGCTGGATGAGCTGCATGTGTTTGTGGCTCCGAAGCTGGTGGGTGGTGCAGCGGCACTCAGTCCGGTGGGTGGCCGGGGCCTTGATGAAATCCCGGGAGCGGCGGTACTGGATCGACTGACCTGGCGGCAGCTTGGCGATGATTTGCTGCTGGAGGGTCCGGTGCGGCGCTGAGGGCGGGGGGTTGCAGGGCGCCTGTTTGTCCGGGAATCCGCTGATGTGCAGCGCAGCCCCCCCCCCTGCTCGTGCCTCGTTCCCGTGCTTCGAAATTTGATTCATCGCCCTGTGTTTCTCGTGGGGAACACGGCATGCGAGGGGTGCCAAACCGCAGTGATTTCAGGTTTGATCCGGCGTCCGGGGCGCCGGCGCTGCGTTTTGTCCCCGTCGTTGCAGGTCTGCCCGGGCCGGGGTGTTCGGGTCCATTCGTGGTTCAAAAACCGCTCCCTCGGTTGCGGGAAAAACCCGCGCCGGGTAGGCTGAGGCAGGTTTTTCGAACCGCAGGGTTCATGTTTTTCCGAATTGTACAGACTCCTGACTGATTGACATGAGGTAACCACCATGGCACGAAATACGACTCGCCGCGGATTCATCGGTGCATCCGCTGCGCTGGGAACGGCTTTCTGGGTTGCGCCGCAGACATTTGCCCGACCGACCCGGTCTGCTCTGGAGGCCCTGACGGCGGCCTGTGTGGGCGTGGGTGGCAAGGGTGACAGCGACAGCAGCCACATCGCCGACCAGGACGTTGAAATTGTCGGCATTTGTGACGTTGACCGTCGGACTCTGGAGAAAAAGTCGAAGCAGTTCAAGAAGGCCGAGCAGTTCACGGATTTCCGGGCGATGCTGGACAAGCTGGGTGACAAGGTGGACATCGTCACCGTCAGTACTCCGGACCACACTCATGCGGCCGCGGCGATCAAAGCCATGAAGATGAAGAAGCACGTTTACGTGCAGAAGCCGCTGACGTGGTCCATCCGTGAAGCGCGAATGATGCGCGAAGTCGCAGCGGAAATGGGCGTGGTTACTCAGATGGGCAACCAGGGCACATCGGAAAACGGCCTGCGGGAAGCCGTGGAAGTTGTTCGCTCGGGAGCTCTGGGTGACGTGACGGAAGTCCATGTCTGGACGAATCGTCCGGTGTGGCCGCAGGGGATTGGCCGTCCGAAGAGTGAAGACAAGGTTCCTGATACGCTGGACTGGGAATCGTGGATCGGCCCGGCTCCGATGCGTCCCTACAAGGAAGGCGTGTATCATTCGTTCAACTGGCGTGGCTGGGTGGACTTCGGCACGGGTGCTCTGGGCGACATGGCGTGTCATACCTGCAATCTGCCGGTGATGGGATTGAATCTGTGGGATCCGGTGGCGGTGACTGCGGTCAGGAATCCGGGGATTGTGGAAGGTGAGACATTCCCGGGTGCCTCGACTCTGATGTTTGAGTTCCCTGAGCGCGACGGGTTGAAGGCCTGCAAGTTTTACTGGTACGACGGTGGCAATCTGCCGGCGGACGAGTTGATTGCGAAGCTGCCGGAAGGTTTCCGCAAGCGCGTGGCTGCTCAGAAGGCCGGTGGCGGCCGCACCAGTGCAGCGCTGCTGGTGGGTTCGAAGGGCATGCTGTTGTCTGAGAACGACTACGGTGCGGCTTACACGCTGCTGCCGGAAGAAAACTACAAGGACTTTAAGAAGCCTGAGCCGACGATTCCGCGTATTCCGTTCAAGGGTGGCGGTGACGAGCGTCAGAAGTGGGAGTTTGTTGAGTCGGTGCGGGGCAACTACAAGCCGGGCACGCTGGGCAACTTTGGCTACGCCGGCCGTCTGACGGAAACCATTCTGGTGGGGAACCTTGCCGTGCGAGCCGGCGAGGGGACTCGGATTGAGTGGGACGCGAAGAATCTGGTCAGCACGAACCGTCCTGAGCTGAACAAGTACGTGCACCGTGAATACCGCAGTGGTTATTCACTGTGATCTGACAACGTCTGATTGAAAGATCAGGAAGCCCCGACCGTCAGGCCGGGGCTTTTTTGTTGTGTGCGGCTCAGCAGGAGCAGCTCCCGCCCAAAAAACGCCGGCGGCGGAGTGTCGCGTTTCGCTCCGCGAAACGTGCAACCTCGAATTGCAGTGGACCGAAGGCAACAAATTTCACACTTCACCGTCGGTATATCATCCGAATGGGAGAATGCCCTGCCGCCAGAAGACTGATCAAAGGAACACTAACGCGGCGAAAGTCGTGCAGCGGGGTGTTTTGATTCGCGGTTGGTGTTGGTTGCACGGGCTGTGCCGGGTGCCATTGTCGGGATGCTGCATTTGCTCCGGTTTTAGCTCCACATTTTTGCCCAACGCGAACCGAAGAAAGAGCGTAATTTGGCCGTGGGCACCGTTGCGCCCTCAGTCTGTCCCGATTTTTCGGTCATTCCGGCGTCTTTGCAGAGCGAACAAGGTTATGTCAAACGCGGTTATCGAGATCCGAAATCTGTCAAAGATCTACCGGGACTTCTGGGGCCGGAAGAAGGTGCAGGCCGTCAAAAGCCTCAGCATGGACGTGATGCAGGGCGAGGTCTTTGGGCTGCTGGGTCCGAACGGGTCCGGCAAGACCACGACGATGAAGATGCTGCTGGGGCTGTTGTTCCCGACATCCGGTGAGATGACGATTCTGGGCAAGCCGGCCGCGGACGTGACGAAGAACGAGCGGATTGGGTATTTGCCCGAGGAGTCTTACCTGTACCGGTTCCTGAATGCCGACGAAACGCTGGATTTCTATGGTCGGCTGTTCAATATGTCGGCTGCCGATCGGGCTCGCCGGGCTGACGAGCTGATCGAAATGGTGGGTCTCGGCAAGGCTCGCCGCCGCCAGCTCAAGGAATACTCCAAGGGGATGACTCGCCGTATCGGTCTGGCTCAGGCTTTGATCAACGACCCGGATCTTGTGCTGCTGGACGAACCCACCAGCGGGCTTGACCCGATCGGGACGAGGGAGATGAAGGACCTGATCATTCAGCTCAAGGCTCAGGGCAAAACCGTTGTGATGTGCAGTCACCAGCTGGCCGACGTGCAGGACGTGTGCGACCGGATTGCGGTGCTGTTCCAGGGCGAATTGAAGGTGCTGGGTCGAGTGGACGAGCTGCTGGAGCTGCGTAACGAAATGCAGATGCGGACTCCGACGCTGTCCGACGAAGCCATGGCCGATATCCGGCAGGTGCTGAAGAAACACAATGTGGACGATGTGGAATTCAGTCGCCCGAAGGCCGACCTGGAACAGCTGTTCCTGCGGACGGTGCGTGAGAGTGGCGAGCGTCCGGGTCGACGCTTCTCGACCGAAGAAGTTGCAGCCTCCGGCAGGGGCTGAAATTGAGTTGGCAGTTGTCAGTTGCCAGTTTGGGGGCGGTCCGGAACTGAGCACTGACAATCGACCACTGAGCACTGACCACCGAGAACCGAAAACTGGTATTTTTCTGACCAGCTGGAAGAGCGGCATATGGACTTCGATGTTCGGCCCTACAACTTTACTTCAGCGACGACGTCGTGGCTGATTCTGCTGGCAATCCTTGCTGCGCTGGGTCTGGTGCTGCCGCTGGCCAGTCTGGCGGGTCGCGGCGGTGCGGCGGGTCTGGTGGATTTTCGACGCGGCCTGATCAGTTATCTGGAGGACCTCTTTTCGCTTTCATTTCGGCGAATTGCAGCTCTGGCCAGTCTGACCTTAAAGGAGGCTGTACGTCGCAAGGCCCTGCTGGTCTTTGTGATGTTTGCGGTGTTGCTGATGTTTGCCGGCTGGTTCATCACGGATTCGAACGAGCGAGCCGAGCTGCAGGTCAGTGTGCATGTGACCTTTCTGCTGACGGCCATTTCGTGGCTGCTGCTGCCGGCACTGATTTTTCTCAGCTGCTGGGCACTGCCGGAGGACATCCGGCTGCGATCACTGCACACGGTGGTGACGAAGCCGGCGCGGCGGATGGAGATTGTGATTGGCCGCATGGCTGGCCTGGGTGTGGTGGTGGCTATTCTGCTGGTGGTAATGGGTGTCATTGGCCAGTTCTGGCTCAGTCGCCGCATCCCCGAGAATGCTCGCAGTGCCCTGCAGTGTCGCGTGCCGCTGTTTGGCGAGCTGTACTTCATCAGTTCGGAAGGTCAGCCGCAGGAAACCGGTTTGAACGTGGGTGATGTGTGGGCTTACCGGTCGCACATCCCGGGCAACAGTCGAGCCCGTGCGGTGTATGTGTTCCGCGGTGTGGACGAATCCGCCCTGACTCGCAATGACAAGGGCGAGGAAGAGTTGCTGCTGGAGTGTCGTTTTGAGGCGTTCCGCACGGTCAAAGGTTCGGAATCCAGCATTGTGAAGGGGATTTCCGCTCAGTACACGTTGTCCGTGAATCCTCGTGAAGAGGCCTTCGGGATGCTGGCCCAGTCCGAAGCGACGCGAGCGATTGCCGATGCGCTGCGTGAGGGTCAGTACAACACGGCTTCAGCCGAGCTGAAGAAGCTGACGGAACGCATCCGCACTGCTCCGGGCGAACTGCGTCCGGCGGACTATTTTGGTCTGCATTTTGGAATGTTCGTATCGGGAACAGTCCTTGACAACCGCAAGGACCCGGCGTTGGGCAATCTGGGCAAGTTGTTTATTGAGGCGGCGCTGACGGGCGAGGGCGTGACTGCGGCACTGCAGCAGCAGGAGCGTGGCGCAAAGGTTGAGATTCCGTACGAGGCGTTTGCGGCGAAGCTGGATCTGGTGGCGGACGGTCTGACGGAGCGTTCTGCGGTGCTGATGGAGACTCTGCAGCGTATGGAGGTTCCGCTGCCTTCGTTCAACGTGTCTGAATATCATGACCTTGATGAAAGCTCGACCAACCTGACTCGCGTGCCCCGGCGGCTGCGATTTGTGGCGGACTACGAGACTTTGGGCCGTTTCCTCGCCGCTGAGATTGCTCGTAAGAACGACGCCGGTGGTTTGCTGGCTGATGGCGGGTTAAAGGCCAGCCTGACGGAAGAGCTGGTGAAGGAATCAAAGATTTCGCAGCTGAATGCTGAGCGTCTGGTGGCGGTGCTGGGCGAGCAGCTCACCGCGGGGACTCTGGCCGTCGATGCCGGCAAGCTGAAGGTTGCCGACGGACGCAGCTGGTATTTGTTTTTCGACGATCTGATCCGTCGTGAGCAGCTGGTGAGTGAGGATACGGAAGGCTGGATGATTGAAAAGGACCTGCTGCAGGATCTGATTCAGGATCAGAATGGCGACCGCTATCTGCGGGTGGAGGTGGCCTGCATCAACGATCAGATGTATCTGGGTATGGCTCGTCCTGACCTTTTCATCCGCAAGGCTGACCAGCCGTTCTGGGTGGGTTACTGGAAGGCGATTCTCAGTATTCTGCTGATGCTGCTGCTGATCATTGTTCTGGGAGTGACGGTCAGCTGCGTGGTGAAGGGTCCTGTGGCCCTCCTGTTTACTCTGACATTCTTCATCGTGGGTCAGTTTTTCCATGACTTCATGATTCGGAAGCTGGCGGGTGTGGAGAAGGGCACGGGCACAGTGGAATCGATGATTCTGATCGCGCAGCACCGCAATCCTGAGGTGGGGATGGACGTGTCGGAAGCGACGCTGAATGTGGTGCGGGCGGCCGACCAGGGTCTGGACGGGGTGCTGCGTGGATTCAGCATGATTGTGCCGGACTTTGCGGTGTTCAATCGTGCGTCGATGTATGTGGAGAACCGGTTTGACGTTCCGTTTCGGGATGTGCTGTTGCCGTCTGTGGTTGTGTTTTTTGGCTTTCTGATTCCCTGTATTCTGATTGGCGGCGCGCTGCTGAAATTCCGTGAACTGGAGGCGAAATGAGCACTGTGAATTCACGTCAGCGGAAGATCTGGTACGGCGTGGGCATACTGCTGCTGCTGGGGCCTGTGGTTTACCTCGGCTTCCCGGCTCGGCAGACAGCCGGGGCGGTGGCGGATTCTGGTGGTCTGGGCGTCCTGTCGCAGAAGCGGCAGCAGTACGACCTTGGCGAGGCGACTCTGGGCAAGGTCGACCCTTCCAGTTCAGCCATGAACCTGCTGCTGCTGGGGCTGCGGGGTCCTGCGGCCACGGTACTGCAGCTGAAGGCGATTGACTATCAGGAGCGAAAGCAGTGGGCGAAGCTGCGGGCCACCGTGGATTCGATCATTATGCTGCAGCCTCATTACGTGCAGATCTGGAAGTTCCAGGGCTGGAACCTGGCCTACAACGTCTCGCGCGAATGGGACAAGGTGGACGACCGCTTTTACTGGGTGAAGGAAGGCATCAAATTCCTGATTCTTGGGACCAACAGAAACCAGACCGTGCCGATTCTGTTCCACGACGTGGGTGAATTCGTGCAGTCGAAGATGGGCGTGTCGGACGAGAAGAAGTTCTTCCGTGAGTTCTTTGTTCGCGACCCGGACCCGCGATTCAAGACCACCTCGGGCGAGCCGGGTCCTGACCGCACGATCAATCCGGACGGCAAGGACAGCTATCTGGTGGCGTATGACTGGTTTGTGCGGGCGAACGAGAAGGACGACAACGACGGCGTGATTGGCGTGAAGGGCAAGACTCATGTGTTCTTCCGCCAGGGTCCTGCGCGAGCTTTGCTGTACTTCGCGAAGACGCGAGCTGAGAAGGGGTTGTTTGACGAGCACATCCCGGCGTGGGATCGGGCGTACAAGTCGTGGATGGACGATTACGGCAAGATGGACTTTCTGGGACTGGACGACAAGAAGTACCGCCTGAACTGTACGGAGGACGAACTGAAGGCTCTGGCGGAAGAGAACGGTGTGACGCTGCAGGAGCAGCGCCGCATCTGGGCTCAGAATCTGGACATGACCAACTTCCGTCAGTGGCGAGACATTGCTGATCTGGAGCGAACTCCGGAGATGCTGGAAGCACGGCGATCATCTTTTGAAGGCAAGAAGGCGTACAACGAAGGTCGCAACAGTGACACGATGCTGCCGGATAAGACCGTGCAGATTTCGGATTCGCAGAAGTCGCTGGAAGCTGCTATGACTCAGTGGGCAAAGCTGGCTGAGAAGTATCCGAACATGTTCATTGATGGTGACAATGTTGAGGACTGTCTGCTGCTGGTGCAGTATTACCGAGTGGTGTGTCAGCTGAATGGTCGGAACATGCCTGATTCGTATCCATTGAAGGATATCTGGGACAAGCATCCCAGCCGTCATCCGGACGCAGAGCGTAACTTCCTGATTGAGACGCGTCTGCAGCAGCGGAAGTAAGGGCCCTTTCCTGGCGGCTCGCGGTCTGTTTCACAGTCGCGAGCCGTTTTTTATTTGCGTGAGGTAGCTGCGTGGCAGTAGGACCGATCTTTGAGCGGGAAGTCCTGACGACTCCGCGACGTCTCAGCCACTACATCATGCGTGCGGGGTTTGTGGCCGGGCTGCTGATACTGTTTTACAGTCTGCGGCAGGCAACGATTGGCTTTCAGGACGTGGTGTTTGCGGGTGACGTCGCGTCGTTCAGTGCGCTGGTGTTCAGAGTCTTTGCACTGCTGCAGCTGACGCTGAGCCTGTTCTTTGCGACATTGTTTGCGGCCTCCGTAGTGGCTCAGGAGAAGGACCGAAAGACTCTGATCCTGCTGCTGATGACGGACCTGCGCAACTACGAACTGGCGCTGGGGAAACTGCTGGCCAGTCTGCTGAACGTGGGCGTACTGCTTGAGGCATCGTGGCCGGTATGTGCGCTGCTGCGGCTGCTCGGGGGCGTTACGTGGCAGCAGATTTTGTGGTCGCAGGCGATCGTCTGCGCTGCGACTCTGGCCGCCGGCGCCTGGGGCAGCCTGGTGGCATTCTGGCGTGAGAAGACGTTTCAGACGATTGCGATCAGTGTGTTGGGAGTGGCTGTGTTTCTGCTGGCTGCGCATGGTCTGGGCGTGGTCCTGGGTGGAGCAGCGGCGGTACTTTCCCCATATGACGGTCTGCTGCAGGTGCTGAATCCGCTGAGTGTGGATCGTCCTGGAGTGCTGCAGGTTTCGGCCTGGCCTACGGTGCTGGCGATGCTGGTGCTGGCCGCGGGATTAAGTCAGTTCACAGTGGTGATGCTGCGACGCTGGAATCCGTCAAAGGAAGTGTATCAGGGAGTGCTGGAAGCGACTGTTCCGGGGTCAGCGGAGGATGCGGCAGCGGAGGAGGCTCGGATCCCGTCGACGGTGGTGGCCGGGGCACAGCGAAAGCATCGGCAGGTCTGGAATCAGCCCGTGATCTGGCGCGAAATGCGGACTCGAGCTTATGGTCGCCGGATGATCTGGATCAAGCTGTGTTACGTACTGCTGGCGGTGCTGGTGGCTGCAGTTTCGTGGGCGCGGCCGGAGTCAGGTGTTGGGGGTGGTGGTCTGGTGCTGGGCATGGTTTCAGCGCCGGCGTTTGCGGTGCTGGGTATCGGGATTCTGAGTCTGCTGCTCAGCAATGCTCAGGCTGTCACTTCGATCACAAATGAACGCGACGGCAGGACGCTGGAGATTCTGCTGGTGACGGACCTGCGTCCGTGGGAGTTTATGTTTGGCAAGATTGGCGGCGCCGTCTGGAATGCTCGTGAAATGCTGCTGCTGCCGTTGCTGCTGGTGGCGGCATTCTGTGCCGGCGGCGTGATTCCTCAGCTGACGGTCGAGAATGCGATTTACGTCTCAGTGGGCTACACGGTGCTGACTTTGTTTGCGGTGGCACTGGGGCTGCATGCAGGGCTCAGTTACGAAAATTCGCGGCAGGCGATTGCTCACAGCCTGGGCACAATGTTCTTCCTGTGTGTGGGCATCTTTGTGTTCATGCTGCTGCTGGTTGAGGCGCGATCGTCGTTTGCCATCCAGCTGCAAAGTTTCATTCTGTTCATTGGCTTCGGCAGTCTGGGATTGTATTCGTCACTGACGCATCGCAACCCATCAAATGCCCTGACCATGGCATCGCTGCTGCTGCCCTTTCTGACGTTTTATGCGATCACGGAGTTTCTGCTGGGCGGCAATCTGGGCGTGTGTTTCTGGATCTGCATGGCCTACGGGTTTGCGGCGGTGGCAATGATGGTGCCATCGATGAACGACTTCGACATCGCGCTGGGCCGGAATGCTCAGGAGTGAGCGTGTGGGGCCACGGATGGAGGGTTGTTTTGGGCCACGGATGAACACGGATTTTCACGGATAAACGCAAAGGGCCGTTGGGGTTGAGGGTTGAAGAGGTCCTTTATCTGGTGTTGCGCAGCGGGGCTTTGCCGACTGTTTGACTCACGCGAAGCCGCCAGGGGAAACGCACGGGGACCTTGAATGTCTGTTCTGCGGGACGGATGAGATGGTATTTCTTGTACCGCTCATGGACGCGAATTTTCGCCTGCGAGCGGTCCGGAGAAGGCGGTCCAAACTGGTGTGTCCCCCGGCAGCGCCCGACATCGCCCCAGGCCGGAATGCTCAGGAGTGAGCGGGATGTTTTTGCAGCCCTGACAGGTCCTGTAAGTCGTACAGGTCGTATTGGACCTGTACGTCAAACAGGACTTATCAGCAGCAGCAGCCAGCTCTGACGCAGCGATCGTTATTTGTCGTCGTCCTTTTTTTCCTTGTCATCGTCTTCGCGATCGGATTCCGGACGCGGCTGATCGGCCGGTTGGTCACTGCGTTCGCCTTCTGGTTTTGCTTCGCCGTCAACTTCGACGTCGGGGCGTCGCGGACGAACAGCTCCGCCCTCAGGCCGGTCGCCCTGCTCGCGCATTTCGCGGCCTGGCGGGCGACCTTCACGCATGCGGGCTGCCATGCCGGACTGCAGCTCCTCGCGATCCACTCCACCGTCCTTGTTTTTATCCAGTGCTTCCATCTGCTCACGCAGGAACGGTGGCAGTTCGTCACCACTGAGCTTTCCGTCCTTGTTGACGTCCGCCCGTTCCATCATCTGACCGAAGAATTCTGCCGGATTGCCGCCTCCCGGGGGCCGCCCGCCTTCCGGTCCGCCCTGTCCTGGCTGCTGCAGTCGCTGGGCTGCCATCGCCTGCAGCTCGCCGCGGTCGAGAGCCCCGTCCCTGTTGGCGTCACTGCGTTCCAGCATGGGCTTCATGCGTTCCGGCAGTTCGTCACCGGACAGCTTGCCGTCGCCGTTGGCGTCCATCGCCAGCATGCGTTCCAGCATGGCGCCCGGACCACCCTGGTTATTTCCGCCACGACCACCGCCAGGCATACCGCCACGACCAAACTGCCCCGGCATGCCTTCCATGTTCGGCCGCAGCTCGGAGGCGTCCAGGCGTCGATCCCGGTTGCGGTCCAGTGTCTTCAGAGCAATGATGGCCCCGTCAATTTCCTCCTCAGACAGTTCGCCATCACCATTCTTATCAATCGCTGCCAGCAGCGGATTCGGAAACATCCCGCGGAATCCGCGACCGTCCTGCGGCCCACCGAAACCCTGTCCGCCCGGCGGTCGACCTTCAGCGCCGCGACGCCCCGCTTCGGGACGTTCGCCTTCCGGACGCCCCCCTTCCGGACGCTCGCGACGTTCGCCCGGCGGCCGATCCGGTTCACGTCTGTCCCCTTCCGGACGGTCACCTTCACGGCGTTCGCCTTCCTGGCGTTCACCTTCACGCTGTTCAGGAGCCGGTCTGTCGCCGTCACGGCGACCTTCTTCCGGTGGCTGGGCGGATGCGGATGCGGGGGCTGCCAGGGCGAGGGCCAGCAGCAGTTTGACCGGTTGGACAGGCTTCATGGGAAAGTCCCTGATTCAGGATGTGCCGGAAACGGAAATACCTGCTGAGAATAACCCGCCTGAACCCTCGGGAGACCTGGAAACTGGCGAATTTTACGACGAATTGACAATTTCGGAGAAAAAAGTCTGTCATGCATGGGGGGCGTGCTTGTTTGAAACGCCGCGGCCATTTAAGGTCGGGGCAGGTCTGCAGTACGGTCGGTTCGGCGTGTTGAAATCAGGAGTCAGCAATGCGGCATCCCAGTGTTTTGGTGCTCAGTGTGGCGGCGTTGTGTACGGGACTGCTGGCAGACAGCCAGGCACTTCAGGCGGACCAAAAAACGGGGACACTGGACATCTACTTCATCGATGTCGAGGGCGGTGCCGCCAATCTCCTGGTCACTCCGGAGGGTGAATCGCTGCTGATCGATTCCGGTTATCCGGACAATCAGGGTCGGGATCTGAACCGTATCGTGAAGGTGGCGAAGGACGTCGCCGGGCTGTCGCGGATTGACCACGCGATGGTTTCACACTGGCATCTTGACCACTTCGGAAATCATGCAGCTCTGGCAGCTCAATTCGGTATCGGCACATTCTGGGATCGCGGGATTCCTGACAGTCTGTCCGAGGACCCTGGGTTTCCGGATCGGATTGCGGCCTATCGTGCAGCTTCGCAGAATCAGTCGCAGGCGCTGAAGGCCGGCCAGTACGTGCCGTTGAAATCCGGCCAGACAAAGCTCAGTCTGCGAGTTCTGTGCGCCAGTCGCGAAACGGTCGTGGGCGAGGGTGCCGAGAATCCCTTCGCTTCCCGCCATCAGCCTCAGCCGGATGATCCCAGTGACAACTCGGCCAGTATCGCGCTGCTGGTGAAATTTGGCGAGTTTCGTTATTTGACATGCGGCGACCTGACGTGGAACACGGAAGCCAAGCTGATGATTCCCAGAAATCCGGCCGGGCGCATCGACCTGTTCATGGTGACTCATCACGGTCTGCCGGTCAGCAACAACCCGGCTCTGGTGCTGGCCCTGGACCCTGTTTCAGCTGTGATGTGCAACGGCCCGAAGAAGGGTGGCGCCGAATCGACACTGAAGACGCTGCGGGAAGTGCAGTCGATGCAGCAGTGGTTCCAGCTGCATCGCAACGTGGACCTTGATCCGGCATTGCAGGCACCGGCGGAGTTCATTGCCAACAGTGTACCGACAGCCGACTGTCAGGGTCAGTGGGTGCTGGCACGGGTCGCAGCGGATGGCAGCAGCTACACGATTCAGATCGGCGCTGATGGCCGCAGACACGAATTCAGGACTCGAAAAGAACATTGAAAAGCTGTCCGTGGTCAGTTGATGCTGGGACGGGGGCGAAGCGGGACTGAGTGGAGGCGGGAGTGCGAATACTGCTGATCGCCGATATTCATGCGAACTGGCCGGCCCTGGCGGCGATTCACGAGCGATTTGACGCGTGCCTGTTTCTGGGTGACGCGGTGGATTATGCGGCGGATCCGGTACCCTGCATTGAGTGGCTGCGGCAGTATGCCACGGCTGCGGTGCGGGGCAATCATGACCATTCGCTGGCGCAACGAGTGCGGGTGCGACCGGCTGGCACCTTTCGCCGCATTTCAGCGGCCCTGCGTGATCATCATTACCGAGTGTTGTCGGACGAGCATCTGACGTGGCTGGCTGAGCTGCCGGTGCAGCAGTACGTCCAGCTCGATGGCCGCCGCTTTCTGCTCCTGCACGCGACTCCGCGCGACCCCATGGACGAGTATCTGGAGGCGGATGCTGAACAGTGGCGGCAGCGGCTGGAGCATGTGCAGGCGGATTTTGTGTGCGTCGGACACACTCATGTCCCGATGCATCTGCAGCTGGGACATCTTCAGGTGATCAATCCGGGCAGTGTGGGTCAGCCGCGTGACGGGGATCCGCGGGCTTCGTATGCGATTATTGACGGGGGTCAGGTGGAGTTTCGGCGTGTGGCGTATGACGTTGACTGGACGGTCCGTCAGCTGCGTGACGCGGGCCTGGAGCCTCAGATTCTGGCAGCGGCCGAATGGGTATTGCGGAGCGGCGGCGGTGCTGCAGAACCGCGGAGCTGATGGGGGGGGCGGTTTTCAGTTTTCAGTTTTCAGTTTTCGGTGGGCTGTGGGCTGTGGGCAGCCTGATTGGACGTCGCGGCAAGGGGATGTCGCCCCCTCACCCCCGGCCCCTCTCCCCCTCGCGGGGGCGAGGGGAGGATTGGGTGTCAGTGGACAGTGAGTGTGGCGGGGGGCGAGGGGATCTGCGGACAGAATCGGTCGCTCATCTTCGCGGCTTCGCGTGAGGAATCGCTCTGCTGCAGTGGCGGGGGTCTGCGGGACTCGGCAGCCTGATTGGGCGTTGCGACAAGGGGAAGGTCGCCCCCTCACCCCCGACCCCTCTCCCCCTCGCGGGGGCGAGGGGAGGATTGGGTGTCAGTGGACAGTGAGCGTGGCGGGGGGCGACGTGATCTGCGGACAGAATCGGCCGCTCATCTTCGCGGCTTCGCGTGAGGAATCGCTCTGCTGCAGTGGCGGTCGTCTGCGGGACCAAGCAGCCTGATTGGGCGTCGCGACAGGGTGGATGTCGCCCCCTCACCCCCGACCCCTCTCCCCCTCGCGGGGGCGAGGGGAGGATTGGGTGTCAGTGGACAGTGAGTGTGGCGGGGGGCGAGGGGATCT
>SXGQ01712225.1_pt1 | contig 22394 bp, 18 predicted proteins | sample 3178371 | NCBI WGS metagenome assembly SXGQ01 (sample SAMN11356859, study PRJNA531348) | freshwater metagenome | isolation source: freshwater sample F1-20 | place: China: Fuxian Lake, Yuxi | collected 2017-12-25 | reverse complement strand
CCTGAAAAAATAAGGTCAGAATATGGCTCAGGAAAATTTGCTGATGGTTGTATTCTTGCTCGACGATTGATTGAAACAGGCGTTCGCTTTGTGGAGGTCAATTTAGGCGGGTGGGACACCCATCAAGATAATTTTGAAAGGGTTAAGAGTCTTTCCGCTCAGGTCGACTCAAGCATGTCCGCCCTAATAAATGATCTTAATCAGCGCGGCTTGCTTGATAGCACACTGATTGTTTGGATGGGTGATTTTGGTAGAACTCCAAAAATCAACCAACGGGGTCCAAAACCAGGCCGTGACCATTATCCAAAAGCTTGGACAAGCGTAATGGTTGGCGGTGGCATAAAGGGTGGCCAAGTTATTGGCAAGACCGACAAACAAGGCGCAACTGTCGAGGAACGCCCCATCAGCACCCTTGATTTCATGGCTACTGCATGCAACATCCTTGGAATTGATTATACAAAATCCATTCAAACACCGATTGGGCGACCTATTCGCATAGTCGAGAAAGGCGCTAATCCAATCAAGGAATTGCTCTAAAATAGGTCTTATTAATTCAATCAAAGGGAGTGCCAGAAAAGGTACTCCCTTTTTTATTTGAATCAGGCTTTTTTACCAAAGACAGGTTTGAAACAACAAAAAAAGATTACGCATAGCAAACCATTGATAACCGCCGCGACTTGAAAAGCGAGCACAAGTTCCTCGCGCATATTAGATGCATTTTGACTGCTTGAACGGAGTAGTCCCACCAAAATGTGACCAAGAACCAATCCAATACCCTGGACAAAAGTCAGAAGTGACTGAACACTGGCTTTAAGATCACCCTTGGCCTGCATATTCACATAAACCTGGCCTGTCACCAAAAAACCAGTAACACTTAAGCCATTTAATGCCAGGGAGGGGACAACCAATCCCAATGGTTGTCCTATGGATAAGATTCCAAGTGCGATGGTCCAACAAATCAAACCAAATAACATGCTTCCCCGAAGTCCCAACCTTAGCAAAAACATTGGGAGCAAAAAAAGCGACAAGACTTCTGAAATTTGCGAAATGGTAAGCGTGGGACTTAGCCATGGTTGCACAATACCCAAATATTCCAAAAGCAAAGGTGTGGCCTGTGTTGTGAAAGGCTGGGTTATACAAACGCCCAGTGTACAAAGACAATATGTTGCAAATGGCCAACCTTTAAGCAGTTTCAATGCGGCGAAAGGCGCAAATTTATCGATTTTACTGGGACTTGGCGGGGTTGAAGGCAAAGTAAGGGAATAAACCGCGACAATAACCCCAAAAACGCTTCCTATCAAAAATTGCTCACTGGCAATCCCCTGCAGGTTATTGTTGGAAAACACACGGATGAGAATAAGGAGGATCCAACCTGGAAGCATCCAGCCGATGGTTCCGGATAACCGGACAATACCAAATTGCCTTTCAGGATCTTTCAGATGAATGAAACAAATGGTACTGCAAAGCACCATCATTGGAACCGTGAGCAACCAGAATAAAAGAGTAAGAAGGAAAACAAGATATAGACTTTCAGCATAAGCAAGTCCGACCAAAAAAATACTGCTTGAAAGACTGAAAACAGCGACACATTTTTCCGCTGAAAAATAGCGGTCCGCGAGTTGGGCTCCCAAAGGCGCCAGCAATGCCCCAATCCCATGGGTGGCACAGCAAAAAGCCATTTCCATGGGACTAAACCCCAATTCCTTGAGACGCATGCTATACAAAGGTAACATTGCACCAGGCAGGGCAAACTGCAAAAACATTAGAATTGAAAGCCTAAGTTGCACAAGCACCCTTTCCTGGTGAAAAAATCCCAGCCATCCCTGTATCAAACAAAGAACCGACCTAACCATTCAACACAAAACCAACTGGTTCAGGCGCACCCTTGGGAACCTCATTCAATCGTATGCATTCCCAATGATCATTCAACACCAATTGAGTTATACCCACATTTGGAATTACACCAAATTTATCCCAATCGGCGATACACCATTCCTGCAAAATGCTGAGCAACAACACCTTCAAAACAGCCCCGTGGGCAACGATGACAATTATTTCACCCTTGTGCCTGCAAGTGATTTCCCGCCAGACTGGGAGAATCCTTTCCTGTATCTGGTCAAAAGACTCAGCCCCCTCTGGGGCGTAGGAAGTTTCACCTTTCAACCAGCGGGACAAGGTCTGTCGCCAGGGCCCATAAGGAAGGTTGTTAACGGTCCCAGAAAGAGTGCCAACTTTTCTTTCATGGAGATTTTTAAAGACCTCAATCTCAAGATTGCAAGCAGAGGCGATTTCCGAGGCCGTAAGAAGAGCCCTTTGCATGCCCGAGGATATCAATCTAGTCGGTTTATGATCTTTGAAATAAAGTGCTGCAGCTTTTGCCTGCGCTATGCCACGCTCACTAAGTCCGATGTCTGATTCGGCGCCATGAAAAACACCAGGAGCGCTGGTTTCCGCATGGCGCATCAAAAACACCCTGGTTGGTTGAATGGTCATTGCGATCAATTTTCCCAAACTTCATACCATAAAAAAAACACCAAAGGCATACACCTTTGGTATTTTACTGAAAATCTATCCTGTTGAACTTGCAAGGACTACAATCCTTTAAGCACGGCCTCCTGCACCCGTTTCATAAAACCACCTAGGTCATGGACTTTAGATCCCTCGGCAAGAAGGGCCAAGTCATACAAGGTTTGCACCCCCTCGAGCAATTTGGGCGAGTCGGATTTTTCCTCATGCAAATCACGCAGTTTTTGGACCAGCGTGTGCTCCGGATTAATCTCCATCACCCGCTTGGATTCCATTCCTTCCTGTCCCCTGCCTATCTTTCTTAAAAACCTTTCCTGACTAGCAGAAAATCCTCCAGACTCCGTCACCAGTACAACAGGGCTCTCTTTCAGCCGGGAGGTCAGTTTTACATCGGATAACGAATCAAGTTTTCCTTTCAAATATTCAACAAAGGCGTTGTATCGGCTTTTGGTTGCCTCAAGAATCTCAGATTCAGAATCTGCTTTGGTGCTGTCAACCCTGTCGACCGCCTTTAATTTTTTACCCTTGTATTCCTGCAGGTAAGGAAGTGAAAACTCATCGATGGGATCCAACAACAGCAGGACATCCTGTTGCTTGGATTTGTAAACCTCGAGAAGAGGTGAATATTCCAACTGCGCGCGGGTTTCGCCCGCAAGATAATAGATTTCACTCTGCCCTTCAGGCATTGAGGAAACATACTCCTCCAGTGTGATGTTCTTGTCTGCTGGGGTTTTCCAGGAATTAAAAAGGAGAAGATCCGCGACTTTTTCGCGGTTCTCAAAATCCATGCGCAGGCCTTCCTTGAGTATGGAACCCATCTCCGAGAAAAATTTGATGTATTTTTCAGGCTCTGATTTCTTCATGTCCTTCAACGCCTTCAAAATACTTCCAACCACATCCTTGCGTATCCTTTCGAGCACCGGGTTTTGCTGCAGAATTTCCCTGGATATGTTCAGGGGAAGATCGGCACAATCAACCACGCCCTTCACAAATCTTAGGTAGGGGGGCAGAAGTTGCTCGCAATTATCCATGATCAGCACACGCTGCACATACAACCGTGGCCCGACTTTAACTTCGCCAAACTGAAATTCCATGGGTAGCGTCTGTGGAATGAATAAAAGCACCCGGAACTCATTCATTCCCTCCGCGGTGTAATGGATTACCTTCGCCGGCTCCTGAAAATCATTGCTGATCTGTTTGTAAAAATTGTCGTATTCCTCCTGTGTGACCTCAGACTTGCCACGCAACCAAAGCGCTTTCTGTGAGTTAAGGATCTCATCCTTGTCCTCAGGCTTTTTGGCTTCACCGGCAACTTCCAACAGGATCGGATGCTCAATGAAATCGGAAAATTTCCTGATTATCGAGCGAAGCTTGTAGCTTTCCAGGAAGTCCTTTTCCTCGGGTTTCAAATAAAGGATCACATCCGTCCCTCGTTCATTTTTCGCCCTGGATTCAATCGTGAATTCACCCTGTCCATCGGAAACCCAGCATATGCCGTCCTCTGGCTTGCCAGCCATGCGTGACAACACCTCGACCTTGTCAGCAACCATGAAGGCGGAATAAAAACCAACACCAAACTGGCCGATGAGCTCGGGTTTGGTTTTGCCTTCCTGGGCCTTGACACGCTCAAGGAAGTTCTTGGTGCCAGAGCGGGCTATTGTCCCGAGATTTTCTATGACTGTCTCACGGGACATGCCGATTCCATTATCTGAAATGGTCAGGGTGCCAAGTTCCTTGTTGATAATTATTTTTATCTTCCAATCCTTGTTGCCTTCCAATATCTCCTGGTGATCGAGGGAATCGTATCTGATTTTATTGATTGCATCCCCGGCATTGCTGATCAATTCCCTAAGGAAAATCTCCTTGTTCGAATATAGGGAATGGGTGATCAAATATAGAAGTTGCTTTAACTCTGTCTTGAATTCCATTTTCTCTGCGGATACGGTCATAGCTCATCCTTCATCTGAATAATGTTTACCCAGGGTGTTCACACCCACCGTTATAGATTAATATGAGGGAATTATAACAATTTGAAAGGGGTTATCAAACCCCGGGGTGGCCTATGTGCGGCAGATTCGCGCTGTATTCGGACAAAAGTCAATTGGAATTGTTCCTTGGAATAGGACTGCCCTTGGATATTGCGGTTCGTTACAACATCGCTCCCACCCAATCATGTCTTTTTTTAAAAGCTGAGGAAAAAGGAAGATTGAATCCATCAATCCTCAACTGGGGATTGATTCCCTCCTGGGCCAGTGACAAAAGCATGGCGGGAAAAATGATAAACGCGCGGGCTGAATCGATAAGCGAAAAGCCCTCATTCAAGTCCGCCATACGAAAAAGAAGAGGAATCATTCCAGCGAATGGTTTCTACGAATGGATGAAAATTGGCAAATCCAAGCACCCGTACTTCATAAGCGCCAAGGACCGCCCCCTGCTGGGTTTCGCGGGGATATGGGAGCGAAATCAAAATATTGGAACAACATCCTTGGAAACTTTCTCGATCATCACAACTGAAGCCAATGAGGATACGAATAAAATCCACGATCGAATGCCCTTGATTCTCCCAAGAGGAGATTGGGAAAAATGGCTCAATCACGAATTGGATTTTGATGTGGAAATATCACCAATGCTGACACCCCCGGCCTCCGGATTGGTGAAAACAATGGAAGTTGGAACTTTCGTCAACAAAGTGGGAAATGATTCCTCAAATTGCCTTGCCCCTCCACAGGCCGACTTGTTTTCAAACCTGGATTAGGATTTACTTTTTAGGCAGAGGCTTGCCAGTCTCATCAATCGCACCCACTGCGAGCAAAATCAATTTATCCGTTTGAATGTGCCTTGATGCCACAGACTTTATATCCTCACCTGTAACCGCGCCGACCTCCTTGCGGAATTTGTCAAGATAGTCGAGGCCCACACCAAGCCTCTCAACCATTAACAATTGACTCGCGATAGCGGCGTTTGTGGTGAAGCGAAAGGGAAGATTCCCCAAGAGATAATTCTTGGCATCAGCAAGTTCAGCCTCCTCGGGAATCGTGGTTCGGATTTTTTCAAGCTCTTCCAGGAATTCCTTTTTGACCCTTTCAAAATTACCAGCATCCGTACCTATGTAACAGGAGAAAACACCCGGCTCAAGATCCGCTGTTGTGGTGATATTTGCATTAACCGTGTAGGCAAGTCCTTCCCGGTCCCGCAATCTGGCGGACAGCCTGTCAGTGAAACCCGGGCCGGTGCCCAGGATATAATCCATTACCATGAGCTTGAAATAATCGGGGTCGTCTCTGCGGATACCCACATGGCCAAGATAGAATTGCATCTGGACAGCATCAGGATTTGAAATAATTCTCTGCCTGAATTTTTCAGGCATTGCAACTTTAGGATAATTGATTTTCGGGGTTTCTGACGCGGGCCAACCTTTTAATAATTCCCGCACCTGAGCTTCAACCTCAGTTGGATCAAAATCACCCACCACTGAGACAATCAAATTAGCGGGATTATAACAAAGTTTGTGAAAAGCCTTGCAATCATCATTGGTGAGAGCGGTAATGCTTTTGGCGTTCCCCATCGATGAGCGCCCTCTTGGATGGTCGCCATAAATCTCTTTCAGAAACTCTCTCTTGGCAAGGAAATTAGCCTGGGATTCAAGGTCCTGTAATGAGGAAAGGGTTTGCTCCTTGATTCGATCAAAGGCGTCTTTTGGAAAAGTGGGTGACTTCATGCAATTCAAAAGCAGATCGATTCCCATTTTTCCATGATGGGAAAGAACCTTGAGCGCCCCGCCAGATTCATTAAACTCAAGTTCCCCGCCAACACCCTCGATTTTAAGTGCGAGCTGCTGGCCATCTAGGCCGGGAATTCCCTCATCAAGAAGGGACCCGACCAAATTAGCCACCCCTTGTTTTTCAGTGGTTTCGTACCCCTTACTCTCCCGGATCGCAACATTCGCAACCAACACGGGAACTTTTGAATCAGGCATCATCAGAAGGACCGCACCACCAGGCAATTCAACTCTTTTAGCCTTGGCGAGGGAAAAAGGCACAATCTCCCCCTGCTCTTTCTGCCTAGCGAGTCTTCTGTTTTTCTCTGGTTTTACACGAGATGAGGATTTAGCCCCCTTCTCAGGAACCGACCATAACACCACGGAATTATCCTTAACCAGGTATTTGCTTGCGACCCGCTGGATATCCTTCGGAGAAACGGCCAGTAATTTTGTAAGGTAGGATTTCAGGTAATCAAGGTCTGCGACCACCACTGTCCTGGAAATCACATCAGCCAAACCATGGACACTTTCCCTGGAGTAAACCGCTCCGGCTAAAATCTTCTGCCTGATTCTCTCGAGTTCCTCTTCGGAAATAGGCTCATTTGCTAGTTTTTCAAGTTCTTCAAAAACCATTTTTTCAAGTTTTGCACCATCTTTCCCCTGCATTAGCTCCATCTGAATTCCAAACCATCCGGGATATCGACCCGTGGAGCTTTCCGCTGCGGCGACTGAGACCAATTCCTCACCCTCAATAAATTTTCGATAGAACCTGCTGATTTTGCCATCAGACAAAACAGCCTCAAGCACCGCCAGAGCTGGAGCATCAGGGTCAACCATGGTTACAGTATTAAACCCGATCAAAAGTCTGGCAACTTCGAACTTGGATTTCATCTCAATCCTTGCCTGCCCCTCCCTTTTGAAGGGAACATTCACCTTTCTTGCGGGCAATTCACCGGCTGGAATTTTCCCGAATAATTCATTGATGCGGGCCATGGCTTTTGCAGGATCGAATCCACCACAAACCACAAGGGATGCGTTTGAAGGGTGGTACCAAAGGTTATAATGGGCCTTGATAATTTCCGCTGTCGCCGCCTTGACATGCTCTGCCTGGCCAATGACAGGATGGCCATAAGGTGCGTTGGCGCCAAAAAGTTTTGGAACTATGGCCTTATATTCAAGGTCCCATGGGCCATCCTCATTCCTTTTTAATTCCTCAATGACCGCGCCTTTTTCCTGTTGAAACTCATGTTTGTCGTCAATCTGCAGATTGCGCATCCTATCAGCTTCGATTGCCAGGGCTTGTTCCCATCGATCCGCGGAAAAATCGAAATGGTAAACGGTGCAATCTTCAGAAGTGTAGGCGTTATTGGCTCCACCATTTCGAAGAGTGAACCTGTCAATGTCCCCGGGCATGAGTTTTTCAGTCCCCTTGAACATCAAATGTTCAAGGTAATGTGACAGGCCGGTTTGATCCAGATTTTCGTCAGATGATCCAACTTTATAAGCCACCATCGTGGTGACTGTCGGAGCACCGGGGATAGGTTTCAAATAAACATTCAATCCGTTTGGAAGTTTTTCGTGCCTTAGATTGTCAAAAATCGCGTTGGCCGCCCTAAGTGTTTCAGCATCCCTCGCATTTTTCAAAGGAGCTTGCGCCAATGAGAACGGTCCTGCAAGAAAGAGTACCAAAAGGGCGGATATAAACTTAAAAGAGTGTTTATTTGATAAATCAAACATGGATATATTCCATAGGTTAAAAACAAATTCATGAGTCACAAATGCAAATATCCGAAAAATAAACGGAATCAGCAAGGCGGAAGTTGCAATTTATTTGGACGGTTGTTGCAGTTGGTCGTTGATCGATTTACGAAGGGATTCTACCTGGTTATCCATCTGGCCCTTTTTTGAAAAACCATCTTTGATGGTGGTGAAATAAAAAACCAAGGCCATGACAACCAAAAAAATCGTCTCTAAGCCAAAGTACCAGTAAACAACACCAATATTGGAGGAATTAGGATCAACTTTTCGGTAGTATGGGGGAAACCAGCGCCAGTGAATGATGTTTTTGACCATTGCAACACTAGTACCAAGGGAAGCTACCCGGCTAGGACTCGAACCTAGACAAAGAAAACCAAAATTTCTTGTGCTACCATTACACTACCGGGTAGTGGATGCTTTAAAGCGCCCAATGGTAGAATAGCGTCTGGAAGCTAAACCACCAATAGATTATTCTAATTTTCAACAATGAAATTTATAGTCAATAAAAATGGAATTGACAAATCATGAAACAATTAACCGTGGTGGTACGGCCTTTTTGCGCGGAATCTGTGCTTGAGACCCTTCAAAATTTGGGGTTAAATTCAGTGATTGTACGAGAGGCAAAGGGTTACAGCCGACAAAAGGGCTACTTGGATCGCTATCAAGGCAGTGAATACAGCATGGCTTTTATCCCCAAGGTGGAGATCACCGTGACAGTGGATGATGAGCGGGTTGATGAAGTCGCGGAAAAAATTTCCAAGGCGGCCAGGACAGGCAGGATTGGAGATGGCAAAATCTTCCAAATTCAACTTTCCCAGGAAGAGCCTCTTGAATTTTGATCATCAACCAATTTTCAAACCGCTTCCAAATAATGTTTGAAGATTATCCTTTACCAAAACCTCTTTGGGTGTGCCAATTTCAGCAATAACCCCTCTATGCAGGCACCAAACCTGGTCAGCATAACTATTAACAAGGCCAAGGTCATGTGATACCAGCAATATTGTTACCTTGGTTTTTTGATTAAACTCTTTCAAGAGCATGTAAAATTTTTCCTGGTCCTGAAAATCAATACCAGCAGCTGGCTCGTCCAGTAATAAAAGTTCAGGATTTGGCTCCATCGCCAAGGCGAGTAAAAGGCGCTGCAATTCACCACCAGAAAGCTTATCCACCGGTTTATCAAGCATTTTTGAAGTGGATCCAACTTTTTCCAACATCGATACCATTTTACTTTCAATTGATTTATTGATTCCCCAAAAAATCGGTGTGCTTTGCATGGGCAACCCCAAAAAGTCCCTCACCGTCAAAGGCAATCCGGCTTCCAACCTCAACTTTTGCGGAACATACCCAACTTGTTGCGGGTCAGGAGTTTTATGTGCGTGACCACAATAAAATGAAAGTTCCCCACCAAAAGGTATCTCCCTAACAATCACACGCAGCAAAGTGCTTTTTCCAGATCCATTCAAACCCACCAAAGATGTGATCCTGCCTTTTAGCAACGAGGCATTGACATTCTTCAACACCTCAAGATGCCCCAGCTTTACAGATACATTTTTTAAGGTCAAAAGGACATCGCTCATTGAAGATTCTTTACCAAGGCTTCAAGGTTTTGTTTATATTTATCCTCGAACCAGCCTGCCGCAAGGTCTGCAGCATTGCAGGTTTCAAGGGGGTCGATTTCCACAAGTGGAATTTCCATGCCTCGTTTTTTAAGTTCCTCCTGCAAAATTTTTGCTGAAGTTGTCTTGGGATATTGCGGCTCAACAGCGATAAGAGATGGTTTCTTTTCAACGCATAATTGAACAATCTTCGCCAATTCCACGGCATTAGGGGTGTCGCCGGGGGATTTTTGTATTACCCCTGCTATCTCAACTCCAAAAGAGAGCCCAAGATATCCCAAAGATTCATGAAAAGTAACAATAACCTTGTTTTTCTTGCCATCCAATTTGGATCTGCCATCTTTTTGCAGTTCCTCAATTGCAGCAGCAAGATTTGATGCTCGGGATTTGTAATCTTCTGCTCCCTCGGGATCAAGCAAACTAAGTTCATCACGGATGGCGTTGATCATCAGCAAAGTTTGAGGAATTCCTAGCCAGATGTGCGGATCAAAACTTCCATGGTTATGTCCTTCATGCCCAGGTTTTTGCTCCTTGGATTCAATACGAAGATTTTTGGGAACTTTTTTCCCCAGACTGCAAAATTTAATCTTGGGATTTGATGCATCCCTTGCAAGCCTCTCAACAAAGAGGTTGTCAAGATCCAATCCGTTGTAAAAAAAGAGATCTGCTTTACGCAAAAGAATCGTATCTTTCGGATTGAAAGCGTAATCATGTGGACCAGTGGTGGTGCAAAGAGAAATAACACCTGCCCGTTCTCCCACGATAGATTTCACCATACTGTAAATCGGTGGAAAACTGACGAGGATTTTAAATTTACCCGGAACCTCAAGCCATGGGTCCGGCATTTGGGTGCAACCAAATGGAAATAAAAGCCCCATGAATAAAACCAGCGTAACAATATATTTTGAAAGAACATGCATGCTAGAGCCCCAGGGGAATACAATGTTATACCTATGCTACATCTGATCATGTTCAATTTCAATCTTTGAGTTGAGAATAACATAACAGTATGATTGAAATATTTCTTATGCGGGATTTATTTTACTTGGTATGAATTGCAATCATGCTTTTTATGCCAGCCTCTGCATCTTTAAGAGGCATGGATTTCACACTCCCATCCACAAAACCAAAAACTACAGAACTGGCAAATCCTTTAAGCAGGTCTGTCGCCGACATTTTATTGTCCACTTCCCAATCTTCTGGTTTAGTCCAAATGGCACACATGTCCTCAGGTGCCTTGACAAGAAGTATGGTTCGTGATGTTTCATTGGCTATCTGGATGGAATTAGTTCCAGTTCCATCAGGAGGAAAAACAGTTGTCAATCCAACAGGTGCCAGAAAAGGTGTGATTCCTTTGTCAAGGTGGTCCTTGGATTCACGGAAAACCGGGGGAATCCTTCTAATAAGCTTTTTATTGTGCTCGCTGTCCCAGGGTTCATTCTGCCTGAATTGTCTGTAAAGGAGATTGTGCCCAAGATAGGGAAGAATTTGAACACGCCAACTCAACAACGGTTTGCCATCTTTGGAGAATGTGGTTGCTGGGGGAAATTTACCTTTTTCCCTGTGATAAGCCAGCAGGGCTGAGGTGATGTTTTTCACCTTTGAAATCGATAATTCCACCATCGCATTTGCCTGGTTTTGCTCGTTGATTCTCGCTGCAATTTCAAAATAGGGATCAAAATCATCAATTACAATTGTGATTTTATCATCCTGAAGAGACACAGATTTCACCAAGGCTGCAAGAGCCTTGAATGAGGGATCTTTTCCCACTTCCTCAACTTGAGTTTTTATAAGGTCCGGAATCCCCTGAATGGCTTTCAAAATCGCCTTATGAAGATCATTTGCAAGCACCTTGTTTTCAGCCTGGATGACCAATTGGATTTTCCAAGGTTCCAGATACACACCCATCGTCACAAGTTTGACACCACTTAAGACGCCATTACCTGCGATCCCATTCCCATTGGCATTTTTCAAACTTGGGAAAATCCTTCCCAAGTCAGGGAGATTGTCCTTGGTGGGGAATAAGACCGCGCCAAATGGGATGGCACCCAAGTCATCAAATCCCTTGGCCATGTTGATTCGACTGGAACCATTTTTTGACCTGCCTGCTCCGGACTGTTCCAGAATATGAAAACCTTTTTCCTCGCGTATCACATAGGAAAATATCGGGAGAGTATTTTGCCCTTTTCGAACCACCCCGCCATCGAGAGTTTTAAGATCGATCGGCAATGGCAGGTTTTTCAAAAGGTTGAGCAAGTCCTCGGATCCGGCCCCGGGCTTTGTTTTTATCAGGAGAGATGGAAGGAAATAATTCCCGATGTCTTTCGTACTGGATGAGAACCAGATTTCATCAATGACCTTTTCAATATTTGTTTTCTGAAGATTCAAGAAGAAACCAAGCGCCGCGGCTTCCGCTGCAGGCAGCACTTTTTTCTGGACCAATGGAACCATGATCCTGGGAATATCAATTTTTGCAGGCTGGATCCTGCCCAGAAAAAAACTATTCTCATCCAGGAAAGGCAACACCTTTTCTGTTGGTGTCTGGGCAAGCAGTGCAATCACCTGCAAAATCAGCACCATTAATACCACGCAAAATCTTCTCATTCAAAATCCTTTGATCAATCAGTTTGGGGAAAATTCGGGAAGGGATACCTTATATTTTGCAGCAAGATCCTTTAACTGAGACCAGGTTCCCTCATCCAAATTCAACCCTGATTTCGTTCGTCTAATTTTTTCGGCTATTTCCAACTGCCCGGGAAGAATTATATCACCGGTAGCCCCCGCAGCTTTCGGGCAATCAACCACATTGGCAGCAAGGTTCGTGGTCTCATGTAAAAAATGATCGATTCCTGCGAATTTCCCGGGATTGATAACCAAAAAGAAAACTGCGTTCGCGGATTTGCTCTCCACGCCGGGCGTGCTGCATTGGGCACCTGATAACCCGCCCGCAAACATGTCCATAAGCAATCCCAATCCAAAACCCTTGTAGGATTGCTGACCTCCCAATGGAAGAATTGTACCCTTTGGATCGTGGTATAAAACGCCCGGGTCAGTGGTTGGCTTACCCTCAGAATCAAGCAGCCACCCATCAGGCACGGGAATTTTTTTATTGTAATTCACCCGGACTTTACCCTCGGCACAGACACTTGTGCCTATGTCCAAAACAACGGGATTGTCACTGGTGGGAGCGCCTAAACAAATGGGATTTGTGGATATCCTGCCAACTTTGCCGCCCGGTGGGGCTACCGCACGACCAAAACCATGATTATTCACAGTTGCAAGGAATGCCATCTTGTGGCGGGCAGCTTCCTCAGCATACTCACCCAATCTGCCAATGTGACCGCAATGTTTCAATGAACCAGCCGCCACCCCGGATATCGAGGCCTTGGCAACCAGTTTTTCCAAAAGACGGTAAGCTTGAACCTGGCCAAGATTCCATCCACCGTCTGCTGCAATCGCAGATGGGGTTTCCGAAAGAACAACAAAAGGGGCACCAGGTTTCAAAATACCAGCATCAATCGCCTTGATATACTGCACAACCCTGATGATTCCGTGGGAATCATGCCCGCATAAATTCGCATCCACAAGACTCCGGGCGACCCTGTCGGCCTCGGTTGAAGGCACTCCCGCAGCGGCAAACATATTCTTGGCGAATGCAAGTGCCCTATCACAATCTAACCTTGGCATGATGATTTTCCTTGATTCTTTTCAATTTTTAATGGAATCCTATACCAAGGTTCTAACATAATTTTATGATCAATTAATCAGGATTTCCCCATGACATTTAAAATCAGTTCAACAGTCAGGCAGGATGTAACGAGCCGAAACGGCACACTCATAAGCTTGCACAGTCCCGACGGTGCCAGTGCCACCATTTACCCCGCACTCGGATTCAATTGTTTCTCATGGATTGTTCCCTCATCTGAGGGCAAGTTGGATATTCTTTACCAAGATGCCGAGCTTTTCCCTGATGGCAGGCCCACCCGCAGTGGTATTCCCGTGCTTTTCCCCTATCCCAACCGCGTTCGGGATGCCCATTTCAACTGGGAGGGAAAATCATACTCCCTGCCCCGAAATGATAATATCCAAAAACATAACATCCATGGCTTTGCGGTTCGAAGCCCCTGGCGCGTGATCAACCAAGGAGCTGATTTTAAATCTGCCTGGGTCACTGGGGAATTTCAAATTTCAAAAGATGACCCCGCATCATTAAACTGCTGGCCAACCGATGCGATACTTCAAATCACTTACCGACTCAAAACAAACTCGTTGGGCATTGAAGCCACTGTTATCAACCCCGACACAAAGCATCTGCCTTTTGGTCTGGGCTATCACCCTTATTTCAATCTGCCTTTTGTTCCGGGATTTGGACCGGATGATTGTTCACTTCAATGTGAGGCGGGATCATTCTGGCACCTTGATGAATGCCTGCCTGATGGCAGAAAATTACCTGTTGATGCAGCACGCGACCTGAACAAATTACGAAAAATGAAGGGCTTCCAAGTGGACGATGTCCTTACGGATCTTCCAAAGTTCAAGGCGGGGGCCGATGGTTTGATGGAAAGAGGCAGGGTGCAGGGGGCAAAAAAACACGCCATGGTCATGTATTGTGATAATTCCTGGCGGGACATGGTTGTTTTCACCCCGGGTGCGAGAACCAGTGTTTGCATAGAGCCTTATACCTGTGTTACGGATGCGATCAACCTGCATCAAAAAGGAATTGATTCCGGGCTATTAATCCTTCCACCTTCGGGAAGACATCAATCCCATGTAGAATTAAGAATAGAAGCCTGTGGTTCCTGAAACGAAAGAATAAAAATGCCAAAGAAAAGGCTTGTTTCACTAAGCAAAATCTATCCTCCAAAATCACTGGTTGAAAGGATAAGGCCCCCATTCGCAATTATCATGGGATCGCCCTCCGATGTTGTGAACCTGCTTCAATCCAGCCCCCACAAGGAGGCGGTTTGCTACCAGATGGACTTGTTTCAAGCCGAGCGGTTGCAACAAATGCTGCAGGATGCGAATATCCCAGCACAGGTACGGGTTGAACCCGACTTATGGGATCTTGGCCCGAATTTTGCCTCCGCTGTTTACCTTCCAGCAAGATCTGGTGAGCGTGAACTTAAAACTGATATCATCGAGCAGGGATTTCACATCCTCAATTCATCGGGCCAGTTTCTGGTTTGGTCCGCACAACCCAATGACTCTCTTTTCCCCGTGGCGCTTAAGAAGATCTACAAGAAAGTTCATATTCACCAGGAGAATGAAACCACCTTCCTTTGGTCGCAAAAGCTGGAGGACCGGCCCCGCAGAAGGCATGAGGTCACCTACCAATGCAGGATAAACCAGGGGGAATCGCTAAGATTTCTTTCCCGGCCGGGGACTTTTTCCTATGGACAATTCGATGCGGGTTCCAGGGCCCTTTGCGAGGTCATGAGCCTTAGACCTGGCCAGCATGTGGTCGACCTTGGTTGCGGATGCGGTACCAATGGGATTTTCGCCTCGAAGATCACCGGGCCTGAAGGCAAAATCACTTTTGTAGACAGCAATCTTCGCGCCTTGGAGCTTGCAAAAATCAACGCGGTTGCAAATGGGTTGACTAATTTCGAGACCGTTGCCACATCCTCCGTCTCGGGGCCGGACCTTATTCCACAATCATTTGACATCGCCCTTGCCAACCCTCCTTATTTTGCAAATCACTCCATCGCACTCCTTTTCATCCAGCGATCCTTCGAGTTGCTAAAGCGCTCTGGTAGTTTTTTCATGGTCACAAAACAACCCAATGAAATGGTTGAACTGATGACCCAGGTTGGATATGTGGTGGAAGGTGCGGAAACCCGGGGATACACCGTGCTCATGCATCGCGGTCCCGCGGCACGCGAGGATATGGGAGTTCAGGAAGACCAGGACCCGGATCAATAATATTCATAACCCACCTGAAAAGCCACCCTGCCATCAGGCAACCGCTGGATGTTGGTTATGTGCAATGGCCAACCTCCCTGCTTGACAGGAGTGCTGGAAGGTATGGTCATGGGGGTGAAGTCACGATTCGATTTACTGGGGTAGGGAACAATTTCAGGAAACCTACCCGGACCAGCAGGCCCTTGAATGCCATGAGATTCCTCAAGGCTTGGTTTCCCATCAACCACTCTCCAAATCAACATTCCCTCGCCGGGCAGATTTTGATCAAAACCCTTTCTCACACGATTCTCCAGCAGAAAATATTCAGTGCCATCCGGTCTTAGTGGGATCTTGATGCACTCTGAGTTTTTCCCCTCGATGGGCGAGAGGATAAGTTTTTGACGGACTCTGGGATCAATCACCAGCGGTTCGGTCCAACCCATTTGCTCCTTGCACCAGGCGCTGAAGTGGACAGGTCGCCCATCAAGTCCTTCCCCATTCGACATGCTGCACCAACGACCCAGGCCCTCCATATCGGGCACCTCCGGCCGGGCATAAAGGTCGGGCAGACCCAGCATGTGACCAAACTCATGGGCTATGACACTGATGGAGAACATTTTTTCCCCGCCCTCGGGGCAGATGAAATAGGTGATCCTTTTGCCCTTGTGGGTGTAAAAACCCTTATGCGGCCAAAGAATGTTCCCCCGGGTGATAGCGGCACGAGACCCCGCATATAAAAAGAACACCCCGTCAAATCCCTCCAAAGCCTTGTCACCATCCCTGGAATGGATCAGGTTTAACGCCGCCTCAAGAATGGCAGTCCGGGGGGAGCCAGAGGCGTATTCCATGCGTTTCTTATCAACCACTACTGCAGAAAAAATCTTTCCTTCGACCTTGCATTTTCCATCCGATTGCTCGATGTAATAATCATTCATGCTGCCATACACCTTCTGACCGGTCGCATTTTTATCATTGAACATCCCGGTGCTGAAAAGTGATGCTTTCCAATCATCAGGCTTAATTTTTTCATTGAGTTTCTGATCGGGAAATTCAACCGGGATGACAGCCAGATTATAAACGGGTTTCTTGAATACTTTGCGCTCAAGGTCGTTCCAACTTTTTCCACCCTCGTCAACAACATCCAACTCCAGCCTTGCTTCAAGATTCAGGATTTTTTCCTGCCTCGAAACAACAACCCGCACCAACTCTCCGGGTTTTTTCCCATCAAGCGCCACACTGACTCCACCCATCGGCGTGATTCTTTTCCCACCAATAGAAACGATGATATCCCCAACCTTAACCCCGGCTTTTTCCGCGGGCCCGTTTGGGGACACTCCCTTTATCTCAAGCTTGGACTGATTCTTTCCCGGGGCAAAAAACACTCCCAACTTTACTTTAGACTGATTCAACATCGGCTGACTCCATGCTACAGCCTGCATCTCAAATTCCTTGGTACCAGCCTCTCTTTTGACAATTATTTTGACCTTATCCCCTTCCTTTGTTTCAAGTAGAAGAAGGCGAAGTGTCTCAAGATCTGGAATTTTATTGCCACCCAGTTGCAACAGCACATCGCCTTTTGCAAGGCCGGCTTTGTCCGCGGGTGATTCTTTCTCAATCTCAACGATTTCCGCACCAGCCTCTTTTTTCCAATCGAATCGAAGGCCAAGCTTCCCTGCATTTTTTTTCGATCCCTCAATATTCGTTTTTTCCAGCTTGAACTTTTGGGCATTTGCGACAGTCTTGTATCCTTGCAAGACCGTTCCTTCCGCAATGATAAAACCGCCGCAAGCCAAAAGTGTGATGCAAATGGCAATTTTTAAAAACAATCTTGAACCAATCATTTATTTTCCCCAGTTAAAAAAGACCGTTTGCCCATGATTAAATTCTTATTTTGTCATAAAATCACCAATGCGGGAAGTGGCGAGATGACTTATTAAAATAAAAACAGTTACTGCGAAAGCTATATTTTGTGAACAAATGGGCATTTGACATTTTATTGGAAGACAATCACCTTCTGGTTCTTTCCAAGCCCACTGGATTGCCAACGGCACATGGCGAAGTCAAGGGAGATTCCCTTTTTGACAATGCCAAGGAATACATCAAGAAGCGATACGCCAAGCCGGGCAATGTTTTTCTCGGCGTCGTTCATCGGCTTGATCAGCCGGTTTCGGGAATTGTGATCTTCGCCAAGACCAGCAAGGCCGCTTCCAGGCTTTCCGAACAATTCAGGGAAACTCAGGTTCAAAAAACCTACCTCGCGGTAGTCGAGGGAGTTCCAAATGACCGAATTGGAATCCTGCATCATTTCTTGGTTACCGATGACGAGGAACGATTGTCACTTGTTTCAAACCAAAACAATCCGCTTGCCAAGGAAGCGATCACCAATTACTCCGTCCTTGCAACCTACGATAATAACGCGCTTCTGATGCTGAACCCGAAAACAGGTAGAAAACACCAATTGCGCATCCAGTTATCGGCAAGCGGGCATCCGGTGATGGGTGACAAGAAGTATGGCTCAAGCTACAATTTCGTCCATGGGATCTCACTTCATGCGCACGCCATCACTTTCAAACACCCCGTGAAGGACGAAACAGTAAACATCAAGCTTGATCTGCCCAAGATATGGTTGAAGCATTTTGGCCCATGGATCAAGGTTCCCACATGAAATCGCATCTGGATAAATTGCTGGACATAGTTCAACAGGATGTGGGGAGCCGTGGCCTGGCAAAACTTCCGGATAATCTCATAAGTCGGTCACACGGTGATTTCAAGAAAGCATGCGAGTCACTCGCAAAAGGGACAGGCGTTGTTATTTTCACCGGATTTTACATCCCAACCGGAACCCCGCCCGCCCCCGAGACCGATGGCCCTCCCGGGGCACTTTTCATCGCGCGAACCCTTGCAAGCCTCGGCAGAAAAGTCACCATCACCTGCGAAAAAAACTGCATGACCGCTTTTGCTGCAAGCCTGCAGCACCTTGGTATGATTGACAAGATTCAACTCGTTGAATCGCCAATGGAAACCGCCATTGGTTACGCCCAAAGTTTCTTCTCCCAACTCAAACAAATAACAGGTGATGTAAGCCACTTTATCGCCATCGAAAAATGCGGGCCCTCCCATGATCTCGAATCCATTTCATTACAGGACCGCCATTCCTTTTTAAATTCAAGTGCCGAATCCTCCAGAGGAAAAATACTCACCATGGGTGGCAAAGATATCACCAGCCACACAGCTCCCGTCCACCTTTGCTTTGAGGAACAATTCTGCTACGCGAATAATATAATCCGCATCGGCATAGGCGATGGAGGCAATGAAATCGGCATGGGAAAAATCCCCTGGAATGTCATCGCTGCCAACATCAACAATGGCGCGAACATCGCATGTTCCACAACCGTCGATCACCTTATCGTCGCCGGTGTAAGCAATTGGGGCGGATACGCTCTTGGAACCGGACTTTTACAGTCAACCAGCAACTCCTCACTTTCCATGCTTGACTCCCAAGCGGAATGGGAGATATTAAAGCTCATGGTTGAACAAGGTGGTCTGATTGATGGCAGATTGGGCCAAAAGGTCGCTTCCGTCGATGGCATCGATTGGAAAATCCACTCTGAAATAATCCAGTCTCTCGTTTGCGCTTCCAAGGAAACATTATGATGCCCATTCCTAAGACCGGGAAAGATGTACGAATCGCCTGCAGGCAGGGTTCACTTGTTTCCAACACCGCGGGACTTGCGCCGGGATTTGTGCAGGCAAACCTAGTGATTGTACCGGCGAATTTCGCATATGATTTCCTCCTTTTCTGCCAACGCAACCCCAAGCCATGCCCCATCCTTGAAGTGCTCGATAAAGGATCTCCATTCACAAGTAATATCGCTGACAATGCCGACATCCGCTCCGATATCCCAAAATACAGGGTTTATGAATCAGACAAAATCATCGACGAACCAACCAGCATCAACAAGTATTGGCGGGACGACCTGGTCTCTTTTCTTTTGGGTTGCTCCTTCACCTTCGACAGGGCATTGAGGGAATATGGCGTTCCAGTCAGGCACGAGGAAGAGGGAAGAAATGTCCCGATGTACCGGACAAATATCCCTTGCAAAGGCGCAGGGGTTTTCCAAGGCCCGCTTGTGGTATCCATGCGGCCCATGACTCCCAACTTTGCCCTGCAGGCAACCAATATAACCGGGCGGTTTCCACGCGCCCATGGAACCCCAATCCACATGGGCGAACCAAAACTAATCGGGATAACTGATATTCAAAAACCTGATTATGGCGAGAATGTATCCATTCACCCGGGTGAAATCCCTGTTTTCTGGGCTTGTGGCGTCACACCCCAGGCTGTCGCTGTCGCATCAAAAATACCTTTCCTTATCACCCACAGTCCCGGACACATGTTTGTTTCCGATTGGGCCGATCATCAACTGGAAGGCGAAGAAAAAATCCGCTGATCAATCATCCCCGTTAATCTCACCCAACCTCCGAGGAATACAAATGAAAACCATGCGAATCCTTGCCACTCTTCTCGCCGCCCTTTCATGCCTTTATGTGAATCAAACCGAGGCGGCGGAAAATAATTTCCATTTACGCGGCAACCTCGACAACTCCCGCATTCAGTTCATGAAAAACAAAAAAGGAAATGTAGCTTTCATTGGTGGATCCATCACGGAAATGAATGGCTATCGGCCCATGGTCTCAGAAAGGCTGAAAAAACGATTCCCTGAAACCAATTTTAACTTCATCGATGCTGGCATTTCATCCACTTGTTCAAACACCGGTGCATTTCGACTTGAACGCGATGTTCTGGCCAGCCCCATCGATTTATTCTTCATTGAATTCGCTGTCAATGATGACCAGGATGCCCATCACTCAAGGAAAGACTGTATCCGCGGGCTAGAGGGAATCATCAGGCATGCCCTTAAATCCAATCCAAACATGGATATCGTTGTCACCTATTTCGTGAATGAAGGAATGCTTAAAACACTCCAGGATGGAAAAATTCCGCTGACTATCGAGGCCCATGAATCCGTCGCCAAAAATTACAAAGTTTCCTCCATCAACCTTGCCAAAGAAGTTGCAGAGCGGATTTCCGCTAACTCCCTGAGTTGGAAACAATATGGTGGGGTGCATCCAGCGCCATTTGGCAATGCGATCGCTGCGACCATGATCGATAACCTTTTCGATGAGGCGTGGAAAACCCCCTGGGTAAAAACTGATTCTCCCAAGGCCCATGAATTACCCGCACCCTTGGATCCGCTTAGTTATGAGGCCGGCAGGTTTATTGATCCTAAGAATGCTGTCATTAAATCGGGCTGGACCCTTGGCATTCCAGATTGGAAATCCATTGCCGGAGGCAAACGCGAAAGATTCACTTCAGTTCCCGTTCTTTATACCGTGGAACCAAATTCAGAAATGACCTTGGAATTTGAAGGAACTGCCATTGGGGCCTTTATTGTCGCAGGGCCCGATGCAGGCATCGTTCTTGCAAGCATCGATGGTTCAGACCCCAAGCCCGTGGACTTATTTCATTCTTATAGCAAAGGTTTGCATTACCCCCGCACTGTCATGTTCGGCACAGACCTTAAACCGGGCAAACATACTTTGAAGCTTGTGATTGCGAAAGAAACAAAAAGTCTGGGCAATGCAGCCCGCATCCTGCAGTTCTGCGCCAACTAAATAGCAAAAGCCTCAATTATTTGGCAGGTAAAAATTTTTAAAAGAGAAGATTAGCCACGGAATTTCATGGAATTAGAAACTGACGGAACAAACCACACTTGCAGAGTGGCCACGGAATTACACGGAAGGGGCACAGATTTTTCCTATGTAATTTGATGTCTGAGTAAATTTCTGATTCTTAGGCGCTAGGATTCTACCTTACCCTGCGTTTGTTCTTTTTCCACTTGGCACGATTTGCATGAGGTGTTGGGAGTGATTCTGGACCATCATTCCGGCCTTGTTCTGGCGCGGTGGTCTTTTTCTTGGTTACTACCTTAAGGAATGGAAGGATCACTTGCCTTTGTTGAAGTTGGGAATCGTTTGAATTTTGCTGGCTGATCCGGGCTTCGTGGAACAAAAAGCTATTCCACAAACATTTGAATTTAGGGTTATTGTTATTAAGAAACAACGCCTTGGTTATGCAGGCTCTGGCGTCTTCATGCATGTTCTGCTCCTGGAGATGCCTTACCAGCAATTTTAACAGCTCAAGGTTATGGGGCATTATATTGCAGGCACGCGTAAGGTATCCTACACCTAATTTGGCCTTGTTAAGGTGAATCATGCAAACACCAAGAAACCTTAAGGCCTTCACATTTTTTGGGTCCAGTTTTAAACTCGCCTTGAAATAGGAAACGGCTTGTTTCAAATCTCCCAAACCACCCGCTGCAATCGCTTTCCCCAATAGGAAATGATAGCTTGCATTGTCCTGGTTATAATTCAGTGCGATTGAGAGATGGCGTGATGCTTTTTTGAATCGTTTTTGATTCAAGCAAATTTCACCAAGATGGAACTGTGTTTGCTCTGCGATGGATTTGGGAAGATTCTTAAACCGGGTTAATGAGTTGAATATTTTTGAGGCTTTTTCATTTAATCCCAAGGAGCGGTATTTGACTGCGGCTAAAAAAGAGCGATCCACAATAGGTAATGAGAAACCCATGATAAAACTGCCTCCATGCAGTAACAAATAAATCAACCGACAAAACATCCTTGCCGTCGAAGCAGGTATCATAACTAGGATTCAGCTGGAAGCAATAGTAAAGAAAAGGTTTCAGCTAGTTTCAAACTGTAATTAAAGCAACCCTTTTCTTCCATTTTACCCATTTTTAAAACTTGAGTTT
>SXGQ01740224.1_pt1 | contig 22396 bp, 17 predicted proteins | sample 3178371 | NCBI WGS metagenome assembly SXGQ01 (sample SAMN11356859, study PRJNA531348) | freshwater metagenome | isolation source: freshwater sample F1-20 | place: China: Fuxian Lake, Yuxi | collected 2017-12-25 | reverse complement strand
CGCCTTCGCTGCGCCTCCCCCCAAAGGGAGGGAGGTGCAGGAAGACAAAGGCAATTTCCAGAAACACTTTTACACCCCCCCGAGAGGGCAGCAGCGGGGCCGAAAGGACGGGTTGGGCGACGGTTGGGTCGAGGCACTGAAGGCCTTGGCATCGGTACGATTCCTGGATTGGAAGCCGTCGTGGAACTGTCACCTCGAGTCGCTGGACGACGCCGAACTCCTGCAGGACTGGCTCAAGCTGGCGTCCGCGTCGCCCAGCGGCGCGGCATTCCTGAGATCGATTGGCAAACGCCCGCGGTGATTATGCGGCGTGGGATGCGATTGAGCCGAGAGCAGGTGGCGAAGGGTAACGAGGGCTCGGGAAGCCGCAGTCTTCAAAGAGTGGGCGATGCAGTGCCCTGCATCACTGGGCGCGGGAGCGCCCACCACACCCCGGGTGTGGAGATGGATGGGTCTTGAGGATGGAGGTTGAGCCTGGGGCGGCATCGACCATCGAGACGGAGCGCCGACCCTGCTTCGGCGCGCGCCAACGGCACGACCCCATACCGGCCTGGGGCAACGCTCCAAGCACCGTTCCCCGATGCGCCCAGGGCTGAAGGTCCAATTCAACTGTCGCGGATCTGGAGCGGGCTTTCAGCCCTTGGGGTCATTTGCGACCGAGACCCAGGGCGTTGCCCTGGGCTGGAATAGGGCCGGGGCTTTGCCCCTCAACAACCGAATCCTCGCCGTCTTCGAACAAGAAGCAGGATGTCTTTCCTTGGACCCCATCCCCGCTTCGCGCGCGTTACTCCTACAGGAGGCAATGATTTTCGGGGTGGGGAAGGGGTTTTATATCCAGGACAGCGGCCAACCTCCTCGGATTTGTCAGCACCAGGCGTTAGCACTAACACCTTGGTTCCGCTGTAAGTCGTTGGAGAAGGCTGGTGCCAGCGGGAAGAATCGAACTTCCGACCAAGGGCTTATGAGTCCCCTGCTCTACCGCTGAGCTACGCTGGCAACCGCGGGCGATCTAGGTAAACGGGGAGGCCGTTCCGGGCAAGGGGTTTTAGCGGATCCAACACCACCTTTCGGGCCCCCGACAGGGCCGATCCAAGCCACTATGCCTTCCGGGCCGTCGCAAGGTTCCGCTGCAGCTCCGTCACGCAGAGGTCCGCAAAGCCCGGATCGTTGATGTTCCCCGGATACTCCACGACACGGATGTCCGGACGCAGGTGTCGACGCCACTCACCGAACAGGGCGTCGTCCGCCTCGGGCCAGTGGAACGGCTGCCCCGGCGCACTGATCACGCTGATGCCGCCAAGCGGGAACAAAACCGTGATCGGCCCGGTCGAGAGGTTGCACTTCCCAGCCAGGATGCGTCCCAGCTCGGCGTTCTCCTCCGGCGTCGACCGCATCAGGGTCACCTGGGCGTTGTGATGGTAGAAGCGGCGTCCCGAGAATTTGGAGGGCAGGGACGCCGGTTCACCGAAGTTCACCATGTCGAGACATCCCGGCGTGATGATGGCCGGTACACCGCCGCGGGTTGCCGCCTCGCAGCGCGCGGGGCCGGCGGCCAGGACGCCCCCGACCAGTTCATCGGCCCATTCCGTCGTGGTGATGTCGAGGACCCCCGACACCATGCCGCTTTCCACGAGCGACTCGAGGGTGCGTCCACCGGTGCCGGTCGCGGCGAAGATCAGGACCTCGTATCCCGCCGCCTCGAGCAGTGCGCGGGCCCGGGTGACGCAGGGGGTGGTATTGCCGAACTGCGAGGCAACAATCACCGGTCGGTCCGACGCGGAGACGGGGACCTGCATCTCGACGATTCCAGAGATCGCCCCGGCGGCCTGAGCGAGGAGGGTTCGTGATAGTCGGTTGAGTCCAGCCACGTCGGCGACCGAGGGCATCATGACGATGTCCTTCACCCCGACGTATGGAGCGGTGTTGCCGCTGGCCAAGGTGGAGACCATGAGCTTCGGGAATCCAATCGGCAGAGCGCGCATTGCCGCGGTGCCGATCGCGGTGCCGCCACCGCCACCGAGGGAAATTATGCCGTCGATCCGCCCCTCCTTCTGCAGCTGGGACACGATGGCTGGAGCTCCTCGGGTCATGACTCCGACAGCCTCGCCGCGGTCGCGGCGGGCCACCATTGCGGCCAGATCCGCCCCAGCGGCCGAGGCGACCTCGGCCCGGGAGACGTCGGGCTGGACGCCGGGGGCATCGAGGATTCCGACGTCGATGAGCAGGGTCTGATGTCCGCGCGCGCGGATGAGGGAAGCCACGTAGGCGTGTTCTTCTCCTTTGGTGTCGAAGGTTCCGAGGACGGCGATGGTGGCCATACGGGTGTGTGGTTCGACCGGGAGGCTAAAGTGGCGCTGAGCGACTGGGAAAGCGCCGACAACAGGTCGAATCGCTCCGGCGGACCCGATTCGGGGGAAGTCGCATCTGTCAGTTACCGAGCAGGCGCAGTCCCAGCTTGAGCCACAGGGGGATGGTCAGAAGCCCGAGCAGGCTGGATCCGACCACGATGCGGACTGCGGTGAGGGGATCCCCGCCGTGGAGCCGGGCGAGGACGATTGGGAAGATGGCGACGGGCATGGCGGCTTGAACGATCAGCACCTGCTTGAGTTCGGGTTCGATCGGCAGCAGCCAGGCGGCGCCGAGGATGACCAGTGGCATCACGCCCATCCGGACCAGCGAGGACCACAGGATGGTGCGGACGTCGATCCGCTGGCGCAGAGCGGCGCCGGAATCGGCGATGGTCGCGCCGATCAGTACGATGCCCAGCGGGAAGGCGCAGGCCCCGAGCATCTGGGCCGTGGACATCAGGGAGTCGGGAATCCAGCGCCGGGCCCCGAGGGCGTTGAGTCCGACCGCGACCACAATCGACAGCACGGGTGGGTTCAGGAGGTGGCGCCATTCGTGGATGCGGGCATGGCCGAGGGCCACGAGGCAAACGGTCCACATGGCGATGTCCACCCCGAGGTTGTGGACGAACAGCATCCCGGCGGCGTCGCCCGGGAACAGGGTCAGCACGAGGGGCAGGGGTACGTAGCCGAAGTTCTGGATCCCGGTGACTGCGGCAAACGTGCGTTGGCTGGATTCCTGTTTCAGGCCGCTTGCGCGACGGAACAACCAGGCGATGCCAACCCCAATCGCCACCTCGAGGAATCCCAGCAGGGGGGGCCATGAAGAGGTTCTCCACCTGTCGGAGGGCCTGGTTCCCGAGGACCACATGGAAGATCAACGCCGGGGTGAGAACGGACACCACGAGCCGCATCAGACTCGCGTCGGCCTCGGCTGTGAGCCATTGGCGTCGACGCAGCAGCACTCCGATCCCGGCCAGGAGGAAGACCGGGACGACCGCCGCGATGATGCTCGAGAGGGGATTCACCGGGGGGTCGATCAGGCTTCGGACCGCGTGGCCCCGCCCCGGAGGACCAGGCCGATTCCGAGCGCGAGGGCGACCCCGAAGGCGCTGAGGGTGATCCAGAGGGGGGTCATGGTCGGGCGGTACCGGAACTCGACCGTATGGGTTCCCGCCGGCACAGCGACTGCACGCATCAGGAGATTCGCGCGGAGCAGCCCGGCCGGTGTTCCGTCCACCGACACCTGCCAGTCCGGATGCCACCGGTCGTTCAACATCAGGATCCCCGGAGCCGATGATTCCGTGCCGACGCGGATCCGGGTGGCGGACCAGCTTTGGATCGACGCCGTGGTGTTGGGAGCGTTCGTCGCGGGCGAGATCGACGCTGTCGGGGTGTCGAGGATGAGTGTCGTACCGACGTCCAGGGAGAGATCCTTCAGGCGTTCGACCGCGGTGACGTCGTTGGTGACGGTCTCCCAGCGGGTGAACAGGCGGACGCGGGGCAGGGCGCGGGTGTTCTCGAAGATGGCATACTGGCCGTTGGCATTCGGGACCGCCGTGATGTCGTCCAGCGTGACGCCGCCGGCTGGGGCACCCGGTTTGGGAGCGAGGTCGAATCCGAAGGCGGGCCGGAACACCGGCTGGCCCTTGGCGAAGAGGCGGTCCAAATCGGGGCCGATGGCGCGCGATCCGATGACGTACCGCACGTTGGTGAGGTCCCAGAGCCGTCCGACGATGGAGAGGTCGTTCGACTGGGTGGGCCGGAAGCCATCGAGCATGGCCTTGTCGTATTCCGGCTGACGCGGCATCTGCCAGATGTCGAGGGTCTGGATCTGGTTGTACGGCATCTGGTTCTCGAGCCACTGGTTGTGGACGGCGGGCCAGGTGCCGTCCTGGCCATCGCTCAGGGTCGATCGGATCTGGGGATGGGGGCGGGCCACGACGCGGTGTTCCCAGTGTTTCTGCCGCAGGAACTCGGTCACTGCGTTGGGTTCGTAGCGGCGCTGGTGATTGAAGGTGAGGACGAACGGGGACATGGCCCGTCCCAGATCCAGCACCAGCAGCCCGCCGAGCGCGGTCGTGGCGACGAGGCCTGTGCGCCCGGACCAGGCTCCGGACATCACGAGGGCCACGGCGCCGCAGGAGGCGAGGGTGAAGGCCGCGAAGAAGAAGACCTCCCGGATACTGAACGCCGCCATGGCCTGTCCACCGCCGCCGGTGAAGCCGAGGCTGGCGAGATGACGGACCAGCGCGGATTCGTAGGAGGCGTAGGCCAGGGCGAAGACGGCGGCCGAGGCGGCGATGCCGACCAGCGTCCAGCCCCAGGTTCGGTCGAACCCCGTCGCGGTACGCCAGCCCTTCTTGAATCGTTCGCCCAGACCCCCGGCTTCTTGGGTGGCTGGGGTCACATACAGCCGCCAGAGTCCCTCGAGCCCATAGGCGAAGAGGATCAGCACCGCGAGATGGGTCAGGTGCAGGAGCTTCATCGGCACCCGGATCGTGGAGAAGTAGGGCAGCGTGAAGACCACTTGATAGAAGGGCGCGTAGTGGCCGAAGGACAGCAGGAGCGAGACGAGGGCGACGACGCCCCAGAACCCGATCCGCTTGCGCTCCATCTCGGAGAACGGCTGTCGACCGGTCCTGGCGAGGGCCCGGGCGGTGGCCCATCCGGCGAGGAGCAGGACCAGCACCCCGGCGTATTCGCTGCCGCCGTTGAAGCGGGGCGGGGAGCCGTCGGATCCAACGTTCCCCCAGTAGAGTTCCTCGCCCGGCGAGATGCTGCGGAGTCCCATGATCCCGGGGATCGCGAGGCGGACGACCTCGAGCTTTGGAAAGCTCCAGCCGGTGACGAATTCCCAGCGTTCCTGGCGCGAGGCGGTGTCCCCACCCATGCCGGCGATGCCCTTGATCTGGGTCCCCACAAGCGACGACAGCGCAAGGGCTGAGATCCAGACGGCGCAGACCACCACAAGGGCGAGTCGTGTGCCGGCACCGACGATCCGGTGGCCGAGCGATCCCTCGGCGATGAGGGCATTGAAGGCGAGGTTGGCGGCGATCAGGACGCTGAAGAAGGCTCCGACATCGGCGCCTTCCATCACGGTCATCCCGGTTGCGAATCCTGCGAGGGCGAGGCCCATCCAGAGCTGGAATCCACGGGTGTCGGGTCGGGGTGTCGACGCCGCGAGGGCGAGGGCGGCGAAGCCGACGGTGGCGGCTCGGGAGCCGAGTCCCCAGGTGGCGTGGGAGAGGAAGTTGCCGTTGAGGGCCATGGCGAGCCCGGGCAGGGCGCAGGCGACGGGGTGGAATCCCTGGCGTCGGCAGAACACCCAGAGGGCCCATCCGGCGAAGGCCATCGACAGCACGGCCGCGAACTTCGCGAACACGAGGGCGCCGCCCAGCAGGTAGAGACCGTGGGAGAAGTTGGGCAGCGTGTTGAGCGCCGGGCCGCCGACCCAGACGTTGTGCAGCCACGAGCCGTGCAGGAAGTAGTCCCATCGGACGTCCGAGTAGGCCTGCATCAGCCCGAGCGGAGCATCATTGGCAAACCCCGCCATGCCGGGGGCCAGGACTTCCCGGAACAGGAAGCCCAGGACGAAGATGAGGGCCGCGAGGAATCCGAGGAGCGGTCGCTGTTTCATGCGCGTTCGACGACAACAGTGCGTTGCCCGGAGGGGGAAGCGCAAAGAGCAAAGCGTACGGCTGTCGAAGGTCGAAGGTCGAACGGTGGGGTATGCAGGGCACTGCATCACTGGGCGCGGAGCGCCCACCGCATGCTCGGCGGGGTTTGTCCCACGGTGTTGGGGCGACCTCGAATGTCTCCCGCGGTCTGTGCCCCTGCCGGGTGCACTGTTTCCTAAAGCCGGCGGTCGCCCTGGAGTTTTCGGAACACGGCCAGGGTCACGCGGCGGACGAGGTCGATGCCGACCCGGAGGCAGAACCAGGACGACTGCCTTCGGAGCGACGCGGCAGTGGCGGTCAGCTCCGGGGTCATGTCACATCCCAACCACCGGCCCAAGAGCACCATGTAGAGGGCCAGGCTGTGGTAGCGGACCCAGTTGTAGCGGGGGGTGTAGCCGGGACGGCGCAGGAACTTCCTGAAGTCGTGGAGGACGATGTTGACCGGCATCCAGTGCGTCTGGATTGGCACGTCCCGGATCAGATCCTCCGTGGAAACCGGCAGCTGGCTGAACCAACGGTGGGCCGTCTCGTCCTTCCGCAGGCAGGATAGGCCGTTCGAGAACGTTCCCTTCTTGCCGAGGCTGAGCGGGATATAGATGACGCTGCCAGGGAGATGCAGGACCCCGTCGACACGGCTGAGCACCTGGTAGGCCTGGCTGTGGTCGGGCGCGAGATGCGAGAAGACGTGGCCGGTCGGACTCGTCCGTTGCAGATCCCGCAGCAGGGCCGATGGGGCCACGGAATTGAGACCCCGCGGCAGGTACTGCCAGCTCTCCTCGTCGAAGTCGCAATAGCGGTCGAGCAGTTCCGTGGCGGACATCCGGATCGGGGTCAGGTCACGGGGCAGCAGCGGTGGGATGTCCTCCTGGGTCAGGACGACTGGATAGGTGATGACGGCGTCGGGTTGGGCGGTCAGGACGCGGTCGAGGATCTCGAGCGCGTTCCGGTTGAGGCGCTGCTTGTCCTCGAGCACGAGGACGTGGGTGCCGGTGGAGTTCTGGAACGCCGACTCCCAGTTCTCGTGCATGGCCAGTTTCCCGGAGGTGCGGAAGTAGCGGATGCGCGGATCCTGGAATCCCGCCACAACATCCCGCGTCGCCGTGTTGGAATCGTCGTTGTCGGAGACCACGAGTTCCCAGTCGTGGTGGGTCTGCTCGAGCACGCTGCGGATGGCATCCCCGACGATGATGCTCCGGTTCTTGGTCGGCAGCAGGATGCTGAATCGGGGGACGGGCATGGGGATGGGGGGCGTGGCTAGAGGGTTCCGACGGTTCCGGTGAATCCCTGCTGTTGGAGGGTCTTCCGGATCTCCTTCAGGTAGTTCGGGTTGGCGACGAGAAGGAACGACAGTCCAGCGAGGCGTGGGTCCTCCGGGGCGACGATGGGGGTCCGTGTACCCGGGATCACGCCGCCCTGCTTGGCCGGGTTGGAGTCCACGACAAGGGCGGGGCGGGTCCTGGGCAGCTGGTTGACCACCGCGACGCCTTTGGCGCCGGCGCCCCAGAGGCCCCACGGTTTTCTCCCGGCCCGTGTGCGGATGGAGCGTTCGAGGGCGGATCGGTGGCGGGAGAAATTCCGGGCGAAAGCACCGAGGGCGGTCTTTGGGGAGACGCCGGGTGGACGGGGGGGGCGGCCGGTCCTGCCCAGCGGCGCCAGCTCAAGGGTCTGGTATTGTCCGCCGAAGACCGCCCTTTGTCGGACCACCTTGAAACCGGCCAGCCGGCACAGGTGGCTGAGGGTGCGCTCGGGGAAGTAGTTGCAGTGCTCGTAGAACACGTCCCAGAAGGCGCGGTGCTCCAGGATCCACTCCCATCGCGGGGTCTCCAGAAACACGACTCTCGCCTTCGCGGCGATCGCGATGGAGTGGAGTTCCCGGAGGAAATCGCCGATCCCCGGCACGTGCTCCACGACATGGCGACAGATCACCGCCGAGAACCCGCCGGGTACGGTGTCGGCCGTCAGGTATTCGTCGTGGAAGGAGAGACCCTTGGGTTCCGGGTGGGGCCCCGGTTCGAAGGAGGTGTCATAGCCGGTGCCTGTTGCGCCTGCTTTCCGACAGATCAGCCGGAGGAAGTCCCCCTTGCCGCAGCCGACCTCGAGAATCCGGCTCCGTCGGAGCCCATGGTCCCGGATCAAGGAGTCCGCCAGCTGTTCGAGGTGTTTGTTGAAGGCCTCCGAGAAGCACTGACGATTCTCGTAGTTCGCATCGTACGGGATGACCTCGGGACGGAACGTGGCATTGAACACCAGGCCGCAGCCCGCGCATTGGCGCAGGAGCAGGTCGCGTCGTGGAACCCGGGTGGCGGCCTCCGGGGTGGCGAACCGGTAGTTGAGCACCACCGGTTGACGCTGGAGCGGGAGGCGTCCGGTGAATCGTTTCCCACCGCAGCCCGGACAGATGGCCAGAGGCGTCTTCAATCCAGCGTGCGTATCAGGCCCCGGAGCCCTGCTTCAAGTTCGACCTGAGGCGACCAGCCCATCGACCGCAGCCGCGTGGCGTCGGCCACCACATGGTGGAGCGGGTCGGGGGCGGGTGGTTCCTCCCAGCCAACGAGGTCGGGCCGACCCAGGAGCCCTGCGATCCGCTGTGCGAGTTCGAGCACCGTGGTGCCGGTGCCGGTGCCGATGTTGACCGCCTGGGAGGATCCCTGCGAGGCGAGCGTCAGGAGGGCCCGACCGACATCGTCGATGTGGATGTAGTCCTTCGTGCTGTGGGGGGTTCTTAGGGTGACCCGCTCGCCCGAACGGAGACGTCGGATCAGGGAACTGCACAGTCTCGAGGGATGTTCCCCCGAGCCGTAGGGATAGAAAAGTCGGGCCCAGACCAGGGAGATGTCGGAACCCGTCCATCGTCGGGTCAGACGTTGGTGGAGCTCGTCCTTGCAGTGCGCGTACAGGGAGGCCGGTGCGGGCGTGAGGGTCTCGGCGAGGGGCTGTCCGGTGACGGGATACTCGATGCAGGTCCCAAGGAGGACCAAGCGGCGGATGCCCCGTTGGACCGCACCCTCGACCAGGGCCTCGCTCCACTGAACCCACTGCGGGTTGTCTGGCGACTCCAGGTAGGTGCCGGGTGTCGCCTCCCATGCGGTGTGGACGAGCACGTCGGCCTGGAACTCCATGATCCGATCCCAAGGCGGGGATTCGATCGGTGCGGCGATGCTGTGGAGTCGTGGCGCCGTCGGGGTGGGGCGACGCGACAACGAGAGCACCTCATGGCCCGAATCCAAGGCCTGCCTAGTGAGGTGGGTTCCGACGAACCCGGTGCCTCCTGTGACCAGTAGTCGCATCGCGGGCGATCGTCCGTTGGCCGGAAGGGAATGGCAATCGGGACCCTGGGGATGCCGCGGAGGTCGGGGCCGTTTTCCCGATTGATCCGGTGTCCAAACACCGGATTGTCTCCCGAGGATGAAACTCTCGGTTCGTGGCAAGTACGCCTTGCGGGCGTTGACGGTGCTGGGAGAGCACTACGGACCGGGCGTGGTGCGCATCCAGGCGATCTCGGATGATCAGAACATTCCGAAGCGGTTCCTCGAGCAGATCCTCTTCGACCTGAAGTCGGCCGGTGTTGTGGAGAGTCGTCGGGGGATTGCCGGGGGCTATCGGTTGGCGATGGCGCCCGACAAGATTCCACTGGCGAAGGTCATTCGACACCTTGAGGGCGCCCTCGCTCCGATCGGGTGCATCAGCCAGCAGTTCTACGAGAAATGCTCCTGTCCGGACGAACTGAAGTGTCCGCTGCGCTCCATCATGAAGGAGGTGCGCGATGCGATCGCCGGGATCCTGGAGTCCATGACCGTGGCGGATCTGGTCTCGAGGTCCATTCGGCTCCGTCAGAGCCCGGATGTGCCGATCGACTTCGTGATCTGAACCGGCTCAGCCTGCGAACTCTTTGGGGGGCTCCGGTTCCGTGGGGGACTCCGGGTCGGGTTGGAGGGCGCCCATCGCTGGATCCGGTCGGGAATCCGGTTTGGAGAGGAGATGCTCCTGGAGACGATCGAGGAAGGATTGCTGGGCCAGTTTCATGTGGCTTCGGGCCTCCTTGAGGGTGAAGAACGCGACCTCGTCGATCTCAGGCCAGGTGGACCACCGACCGGTTCCGGCAGGCCATTCCACTTCGACCATGGAGGTCTGGAGGGGGGTGCTGGGGTCCCAGTCGCCTTCGAATGCCCAGGCGTGGACGGTCTTTCCGCCTCGCTGCCGGATCGAGCCGAGTGAGATGAAGGGGCCTTGGGCCTGCAGGCCCACCTCCTCATGGAATTCCCGGACCGCGGCGCCCAGAAGCTCCTCTCCGGATTCCACCTCCCCTTTGGGAACGGTCCAGATGTCCTGTTGTCGGTGCGGGAACCACGGTCCTCCTGGCCGGGCCAGGAACACCTCCAACTGGCCCTCGGAAACCCGGTACATCAGCAACCCGGCACTGACCTTGCCCCGGCGGACGGGGCGGTTGTTGGTCGGGTAGCGGGTCATTGGGTTCGGTGGTGTGGACAGCTTATCGACAATGTCCTGTTGCACCGTCGTTTAGAATTAGGCCAAGCGGTGAACACTGGCAACCGTGCTGTTGGATCCAGCGATGGGATGGAGGCCCGTCCGGGAGGCTTTCGGCTGCTTCCGGGCTGGCGTTGAACTCTGCGGCGGGCCAGCCTCCATCCATGATCCGATCTCTCCTGTTCTCGATGTTGGTCCTGTCCCTCGGTGTCCTCGGCGAGGACTGGAAACCCCTCTGGGATGGGAAGACGATGAAAGGATGGATCAAGGCCCCTTTTGGCGGGTCCGGCGATGTCGAGATCGAGAACGGCGTGCTGACGCTCCACCAGGGCCTGCTGACGGGCGTGAACTGCACCAATCCGGTTCCCAAGGTGGACTACGAGGTCGAGGTCGAGGCCCGCCGTGTCTCCGGGAACGACTTCTTCTGCGGGCTCACCTTCCCGGTGAAGGACTCGTTCGCGACCCTCATCGTGGGTGGCTGGGGCGGGAGCGTTGTGGGCATCTCGTCGCTCGACGACAACGATGCCGCGCACAACGAAACCACCCTCCACAAGCGGTTCGATGCCGGGAAATGGTATCGCATCCGCCTCCAGGTCGCCGCCGACACGCTGTCGGTCTGGATCGACGATGCCCGGGTCATCCAGGCGTCCCTCCGTGGACGGAAGGTCTCGCTGCGCCCCGGGGACATCGAGATCTCCAAGCCCTTCGGCATCGCCGCCTACAGCACCACCTCGGAGATCCGGTCCATCCGGCTCCGGAACGCGTCGAAGCCTTCGGAGGGAACGTCGTCGACTGAGGCAGCCGGCCCCAGGAAACCCTGACTCGAACGGAATTCTTGGAACGGGACTTTTCGTCCTGTGAAGGGGCCCTGATGGAGGATGTTTTGAGGCTTGAGGCGTGAATCCGTCATTGTTGAACCCGGTTGCTTGACGCATTGGGCTCTCTCGTTAGGGTTCGCGGGTCTTTGATGCCGTCGTGCACCCCGGGCGCTTCCGGGGTGAGCCTCGACGGCTGTTTTTCATCCGAAAGATCATTCATGAGCGCAGTTGCTGAGGGGCCGTCATCGGCCGATGGACAGTCCAAACTGACGAAGATCAACGAAGCCGTCATCCGCATCGCGGGCAATTCCCAAGACGGCATCCAGGCCATCGGCGGCTTCCTCGCCCGGCTTGCGGGGCGAAGCGAGCAGGAGGTCATGACGTTCATGACCATTCCGTCCACCATCTCGGGCGGACCCTCCATCTTCCAGGTCCGCATCGGTTCGGGTGATGTCCTGTCGGCCGGCGACGAGGCCGACATGCTCCTCGCGTTCTACCAGCACAGCTACGAGGGGCACATCAACTCGGTGAAGCTTGGCGGGATCGTCCTCTATGATTCCGACCACGTCACCCCGAAGCCCGAGTGGCTCGAGCGTTACCGTCATGTGGGCGTCGCCATCTCGAGCAAGACCGTGGAGGCCATCGGCGGCACGGGGCGCGACAAGGGCAAGAACATCTTCGCCCTCGGTCTCCTGGCCCGGATCTACGACCTCGACGTCGAGAAGATCACCAAGCTCCTTGGCGAGCGGTTCGGAGGCAAGGATACCACGATTCTTCAGAACGCCGTGACCTGCTTCAACGCGGGGCATTCCCATCAGCTGCAGGACCTTCTGAAGACCTACCAGTTCCGGCATGCCGAGGTGCGGAACGGGCAGCAGGTGGTGATGAACGGCAACGAGGCCCTGGCCTACGGGTTGATCGCCGCGGGCGTCCGGTTCGGAGCGGGATATCCCATCACCCCCTGGTCCGACATCATGGAGCTGCTGCGTCGGGAACTTCCCAAGTACGGAGGCACGTTTGTCCAGTGTGAGGATGAGATTGCGTCGATCTCGATGGCGATTGGCGCCAGCTGGGGTGGCCGGGTGGCCGTGACCGGTTCGTCGGGTCCGGGCATCTCCCTCAAGACCGAGGCCCTTGGCTGGGCTTCGATGGCTGAGATGCCGCTGGTCGTCATCGACGTCCAGCGCGGTGGTCCGTCCACGGGCATGCCCACCAACGTGGAGCAGTCCGACCTCAACATCGCCTGCTTCGGTGGTCACGGCGACAGCCCGCGGGTGGTGCTGGCCCCGATCGGGGTCGAGGACTGCTTCTACACGGCGATCGAGGCCGTGAACATCGCCCGCAAGTATTCCACCCCTGTCCTCGTCCTGACCGACCAGGGCATCGCCAGCCGGATTGAGGCGTTCGTCGAGCCGGATCTCCAGAAGGTCTGTCAGGACATCACCCCGGACCTGACCCCGGTGCCGGACCACAAGCCCTACGATCTGACGGCTCCCGACGGCGTCACGCGTCATGTGGCCCCGGGCACTCGGATTGCGAGTGGCAAGTACCCGGTCGTCACGGGTCTTGAGCACGACGAGCTCGGCCATCCCACAGGTTCGCCGAAGCTCCACGTGGCCATGACCGCCAAGCGCCGCAACAAGCTGCGCCGGCTGGCCTCCGAGCTGCCGGTTCCGTCCGTCTATGGTGCGAACGAAGGCCAGGTCCTACTCGTGGGATGGGGCAGCACGTTTGGCCCGATGCGGGAGGCGGTCGACAAGTTCCGGTCCCTCGGGGATGCGGTGTCCTGCATCAACCTCAAGTATGTGAATCCGCTGCCCGGCGGTCTCGAGGAGATCTTCAAGGGCTTCCGCCACGTCTTCGTGGTCGAGCTGAACGACGAGGGCCTCTATGGCTACGGCCAGCTCGGCGCCGTGATCCGCGCGCGCTACTGCGATCCCAAGATCCGCGGTATCACCAAGGTCGATGGCCTCACCTGGAAGGTGAAGGAAATCGTCGACCGCGTCCGCGCCGCCATCGGTGGTGCTCCAGAGAAGGCCTGAACCCGTTTCCCCGTCTTTCCCAACAGAACATGAGCGAGCTGAAATTCCCGTTCACCACGCTGCCCCGAACCGGCGGCACCGTCACGACCGACCCGGTCCCGGCCTTGGCCGACTCGGATCGGAAACCCCTCACGAAGAAGGAGATCTCGGCCGACCATCCGACCTGGTGCCCTGGGTGCGGTGACTTCTCGGTCCTGGCGCTGTACTTCAAGCTGATCGAGCGCCGCAAGATGTGGCACGAGAAGGTGACCACGGTCGCCGGAATCGGCTGCTCTTCCCGCTTCCCGTACTTTGTCCAGGCCCACGGCGCCCACTTCATCCACGGTCGCGCTCTGCCCTTCGCCAGCGGCGTCTCGATGAGCCGTCCGGATCTCCATGTGTTCGTGTTCGGCGGGGACGGCGATGCCTTCTCGATCGGTGGCAACCACTTCAGCCACACCGCTCGCAAGAACATCAAGATGACCTACGTGGTCATGGACAACTTCGTCTACGGCCTGACGAAGAAGCAGACCTCGCCAACCTCCCCGATCGGGTTCAAGTCGAAGACCGACATCTGGGGTTCCATGGACCGGCCAATCAACCCGCTCAAGCAGGCGATCGCGGCTGGCGCGACCTTCGTCGCGCGCACGAGCCATACGAATCCCAACCACGTGTTGGAGATGATGGAGGCGGCGATGGACCACGACGGCTTCAGCTACATCGAGTGCCTCAGCGAGTGCGTCGAGTTCTACCCGGGTGCCTTTGATGCCTCGAATCCGCGAAAGGGTGGCAAGTTTGACCTGGTCCCGAAGGAGCACGACGTCACCGACGAATACGCGGCCTATCGCCTTGCCGACACCACCTGGCCTGGTTGCTTCGGGATCTTCTATCGCAATCCCCGCGCGACCAAGAATGCCAACGAGGCCAAGATCATCGAGGAACACCGCTCCAAGGTGTCCGGCCTGGCCGATTGGGAGATCCTGAAGAAGAGCTTCGATCGGATGAAGTGATCCGACACCCTCTGACACGACAAACCCCGGGGAATTCTCCCCGGGGTTTTTTCATGCCCGTGATCCGTGGACCGGTGCCAGGATACTACCTGGGTTGGGTGTAGAAGCTCTGCATCTGGAATCCCGTTCCGTCCCAGTAGGCGGTCGAAACCGAGATGCCGAAGTACTTCGACACCTGTTCGAACGGAGGCAGCAGCTTGAAATCGACCCAGTCATCCGCGCTGTTGGCGGCCTCCTTGCCCATGGTCGGAACCAGCCCATCAATGCCGCTGCCGTTCTTGAGCGTCTCCCAGGTGGTCTGGGCCGACTCCCGCTGGTTGTCGTATCCAAACACGCCCTTGGAGAATCCTCCGATCTGCTGGGCGGCCTCGGCCAGTCCTGGCTGGTCCTTGAGGGGCTTGGCGGCGGTCTCGGCACTCCTAAGGAATTCCTCGAGGATGGCCTTGTCGTTCGCGAAGGCCACGTAGCCTGGGGTCGAGGCGATCTCGAGCACCCGGGCGCCGCCCTCGGCGTCCGGGAGCGTCATCGACCAGATCTTCTTGCCATTGACCTCCCGCTCCTTGAGGTCGTCACCACCACCGGGCAGGAGGCCCGACAGCGCCTTGATGGCCATGATCACGTCGTCAGGCCGTACTGCGCCCACCAGGGTGAGGGAGGGCGGATTGGCGAGGTCCGCGGCGCTTCGGCTCCGGGGCACCTTCTCGAACGAGACATAGTCGTCACCCAGGTTGCCGAAGAACATCTGGCGGAAGTCGAACTTCGGGTCCTTGTCCTTCCCCAGCGCCCCGATGGACATGCTCAGCAGTCCACCGAGCTGTGGGGACATCTTCTGGACCATCGACTCCAAGCCTGTCCACAGCTGTTGGCCATTGAGGCGCATGCGCTGGAAGGACACGGCGTCGGCAGGCACGAAGGCAGGTGGCGCGGATTCCTTGGGCTCGAACCGGAGCAGCTTGGCCAGGCCGACGCGCTTCGATTCCGGCACCGTGAACAGGGTCCGGCTGGTCATTCCAGTCGGGGTATGCCGGTACATCCATGCGGCGGAACGAATGCCATCGAGTCCCATGCCGTTGATCGCCTGCTCGGGATTGAGACCAAAGAGGCCTTCCCCGGCATCCTTGGAATCCCCCGATTTCATGATGTCGAGCAGACCCGACGTCTGGAGGAAGACGTAGGCCGAGGCTTCGCGGAAGGCGCCCCAGGACTCCGTGGCCGTGAAATCGGCGTTGTCGGCCAGCATGGCTACCGTGCCGCCGGTCAACCGGGCGATGACCGGCTCCAGACCGGCTGTCGATGTGGCAACGACCAGGGCGGAGTCGACCTGCCCAAAGGTCAGCTCCAAACGGTCCGCCTCGGCGTCCTTCTTCTCCTCGTCCTCGTCCTTCTTGCCGTCTCCCTTGACCTCGGCGGGCGGCTCGACCACGAGGGTCGTGAACTCGAGGTCGCGGATCCGCGAGGTCTTGGCCGTCTTCTTGAGCTCGCCGATCTTCTGCCGGACCGACTGCAGGAGGGATTTGAGCTGGTCCGACTTGTCCTTGGCGTCGATCAGCAGCACGAAGGTGGGATTCGAGGCGGGCTCGCTCGGCTTCCAGTCGCCCCGGATCGCGGCGAACGAGATCTGGCCCTGGAGCAGCGCAAGGAAGTCCTCGGTCTTGATGCCCAGGTCCTTCTCCATGCTCCCGAACAGCTTCTCGCGGATCTGCTTCTCCGCCTTGTCACGGAACGGCCGCATCACCGGGTCGGCCCACATCTGTCCGATGGGAGCGGTGCGCATGCCTGCCTCCGCGGCCGTCCAGTCCGGAACAGTCGCCACCATCAGCGTGTCCTGCGGGAAGATCCGTGAGGCTGGCGGTACAGCCGCCTCGAGTGCTGAAAGGATTAGCCCGAGGGAGAGGAAACGTGCGACGTGCATGCCGCCTAACGTTGCCACCACCCGGGGCTTGGCAAGCCGATTTCCGGGGCGGCCCCCAGTCCAGGGAGTTCACCCGGAGCAACCGGAGGCGGGATCGGTCGAAACGCGGAGACGACGAGGGCCCTCGGGCCCCTACTGAGTTTTTGAAGAGACAGATCAGCTACTTCGTGGGCGCCTTCGCCCAGGCGTCCTTCAGCGTCGCGGTCCGCACATACACAGGACGGTCCGGACGGCTGTCGACGGGGTCGGGCCAGAAATAGCCCAGGCGCTCGAACTGGAATCGGGTGCCTGGCTCGGGATGCGCCAGGGCGGGTTCGACCCGCGCCGTGAGGACCTCGAGAGACTTCGGGTTCAGGCAGGACCTGAAGTCCCGGCCATCCGCCTCGGGTTGTTCCTCGGTGAAGAGACGGTCGAACAGGCGGACCTCGACCTCGACGCTGTCCGGGGCGCTGACCCAGTGGATCGTTCCCTTGACCTTCTTGGCTGCGTTGGGCCCGCCGGTGCGGGTGTCCAGGTCCGCCGTGCCCCGAAGTTCCACGATCTGGCCGGAGGCATCCTTCACGACGTCGTCGCAGCGGATGATGCAGGCGTATTTGAGACGCACCTCGCCGCCTGGGCGAAGACGGAAGTACTTGGGTGGCGGCGTCTCCATGAAGTCGTCCTCGTCGATGTACACCTCGCGGGTGAGGCGGATCGTGCGGGTCCCCGAGGTGGGATCCTCGGGGTTGTTGACCGCCTCGAAGGTGTGGACCTCCTCGGGGGCGATGTTGGTCAGCACGAGCCGGATCGGACGCAGCACGGCCAGTCGACGGAGCGCGGTGGCGTTGAGATCCTCACGGATGGCGTGCTCCAGCACGGCGACATCGGTCAGGCCGTTGTATTTCGTCACGCCGATCCGCTGGGCGAAGGTGCGGAGCGCCTTGGCGGGAACTCCGCGTCGACGCAGGCCCGAGACGGTTGGCATCCGGGGATCGTCCCATCCTGTCACCCGCTTCTCGTTCACGAGCGCGAGCAGCTTCCGCTTGCTCATCACCGTGTAGCTGAGGTTCAGGCGGGCGAACTCGAACTGGCGGGGAAGGGACTGGGGCAGTTCCAGCTGCGTCAGAATCCAGTCGTAGAGCGGCCGGTGGACCTCGAACTCGAGGGTGCAGATGGAGTGGGTGATCCCCTCGAGGTAGTCGCTCAGGCAGTGGGCGAAGTCGTAGAGAGGGTAGACACACCAGGCGTCGCCCGTGTGGTGGTGCGCGGTGTGGCGGATCCGGTAGATCAGCGGGTCGCGGAGCCACACGTTTGGCGAGGCCATGTCGATCTTCGCCCGCAGGGTCCTGGCCCCGTCGGGGAATTCCCCAGCGCGCATCCGGCGGAAGAGGTCGAGGTTCTCGGCCACGGAACGGTCACGATACGGACTGTTGCGGCCAGGCCGGTCTGGCGCTCCCCGGTAGGCATCGGTCTCCTCCGGGGTCAGGTCACAGACGTAGGCCTTGCCCTTTTCAATCAGGCGGACGGCGAAGGCATAGAGGTCCTCGAAATAATTGGAGGCATGGAACGGGCCCGCTTCCGCGCCGGGCGAATGTCCCACCACCGCGGACCGGAGGGTGCCGGGTTCCGTGGAGGCTCCGGAGCCCGTGACCCCGGCGTTCAGCCCAAGACAGTGGTCCGCCCAGCCGTCGATCAGCCACTGAACGTCCGCGAGGATCGAGTCGACGTACTCGATGTCCTCTTTCGCCGGATTGGTGTCGTCCATCCGCAGGTTGCAGATGCCGTTGAACTGCCGGGCAATGCCGAAGTTCAGGCAGATCGACTTGGCGTGTCCGATGTGGAGGTAACCGTTGGGTTCCGGCGGGACCCGGGTGTGGATCCGGGTGACACGGCCGGCGGCGAGGTCCGCCGAGACGATGTCCCGGATGAAGTCGCTGGGCTCGGGTGCAGGGCTGCCTGGGGTTGGGACGGGTTCCGACATGATTCCGGTGCGATGATGAGGTTGGGACGGGTGGCGAAGTCGAGGTTTGCGAGGTGTGGTGCTGGGGTTCAGCCACGGGTGAAGTGCCGGATGTCAACCGCCTCCATCCCGGCGGCACGGATCGACTGCATACCGAGGTCGGTGTCCTCGTAGCCGCGGCACCGGTGCGGTGGCACCCCGAGGCGCCGGGCGGCTTCCAGAAAGATGTCCGGCGCGGGCTTCTGGTTCACCACGTCCTCGTTGGTCACGACCGCGCCGAACCAGTCGAGGATCGACAGGTGCCGGAGCACGCGGGTGATGGCGTGACGGGAACCGCCGCTCGCGACCGCCATCGGAATCCTTCCCCGGTGATCGCGGGCGATCGACACGACTTCCTCAACGGGTCCGATGTGTTCGAAACGGCGGAAGTACGCCTCCTCCTTCTCATGCGCGAAGTGGACCGGGTTGATCCCGGGGCGGTTCTGTTCCTGGGACAGCATGCGGACGATGTCCCGCGTGGGCACCCCACCGAGGGCATAGAAACGATCCTCGGAGAACTCGAGCCCATGCCGCGCGGTCACCTCCTTCCAGGCCTCCCAGTGGACCGGCATCGTGTGGGCGAGGGTGCCGTCACAATCAAAGATCAGGGCCTGGGGAAAGGGGGCGTCGGACATGGGGAAGGGGGGCACCTCGAGGCGCGAAGCGGTCATCATCGGCAGCCGATGGAACCGGTTCCAGCTTTTCCCCGTCAGGATTCAGCCCGGGGTTTGACGTCCTCCGGCGCTTCCCAATAGCCTGAACCCATGCTGACAACGCTCGTCATCGTGGCCTTCTGCGTGATCATCAACTTGATCTACATGTATTTCGTCAAGCAGCAGATCGAGGAGTCCGAGCGCTCGGATTCCTGAACGGCACGGGATCCGGCCCAGGCGCGACCGGCCCTGTAATTTCTCCCGGCCCGGCAGTGCGGTAGCGCGGACCTGATCCGGACCTGCCTTTGAATCACTCCCGGATCTGGGCACCCAGCTTTGATCGGAGTGCCTCGACAATCCGGCCCTGGGCTGCGGTGACCTCGTCGTCCTTCAACGTGCGTTCCTGGGATCGGTAGGTGAAGGCATAGGCCACGCTCTTGTGCCCCTCAGCCACGTGCTTGCCGCGGAACACGTCGAAGAGTTCCACCTTCTCGAGATGGTTCGGCTTCGCCTGGCGGATGGTGTTGAGCACCGCGTCATGGCTCGTGGACTCCGGCAGGATGAGCGCGAGGTCGCGTCGGACCTCCGGGAACTGGGGCAGGGATTTGAACGAGCGCTCCGGATTGGAGCGGTCGAGCACGGTTTCGAGCTGGATCTCCCCGAGGAAGACCGGGGCGCGCAGGTCATGGCGCCGGGCCACGGTGGGCTGCAGTTGACCGAGTTCCCCGAGCATCAGCTTCCCGCCCAGCGAGACATCGGCCGACTCGATGAACAGTGCCGTGGGCTCCGGACGCCGGGTCCAGGTCACCGCCCGGAGCCCGATCCGCTCGAACAGGTCCTCCAGGATTCCCTTCAGATCAAACAGGTCGCATTGGGCGTCCCGGTCGGCACCCGACCAGAACTCCGGACGACGCAATCCCGTGAGACCGATGGCCAGACGCCAGCGTTCCTGGAGTCCGGAGGCAGTCCGGGTGAAGGTCCGTCCCAGTTCGAAGACCTGGAGGTCACCGGACTTCCGATGCTGGTTGTGGCTCAGGATCGTGAGGATGCCCGGGATGAGGCTCGGACGAAGGCAGTCCATCTCGCTGCTCAACGGGTTCTCGAGTCGGACCCAGGACTCGGGATCCCCGGAAAGGATGCCGGATGACGCGATCAGCGTCTGGCCCTGCACCTCGGTCAGGCCGAGACCGCTCAGAAGTTCCCGGACCTGAGCGAACCGGTCATGGCGCTGATCGAACGGATGGCTGCCCAGGGCCCCTCGAGGCGGGGTCGATGGGATGAGTTCGACGCCATACAGCCGTGCCACTTCCTCAATCAGGTCGGTCTCACGCTTCAGGTCGACCCGGAAGGTCGGGATCTGGAACCGGCTGGTGGTGGGTCCTTCGGTGGATCCGCCCTCGCGGACGAGGCTGAGGCGGAGGAGATAGCCATCGATCTCCTCGGTCGTGAGCTGGAGACCGAGCAGAGCATTCACCTTGGCGTGACGGAGTTCGATGGAGCGGGGCGCCTTTGGCTCGGGGAAGGCATCCACGACCCCCGGTGAGAGCTGTCCGCCGGCGACCTTCAGAATGAGCTCAGCGCAGCGCCGGCTGGCCAGGTCGCTGGCCGCGATGTCGGCACCGCGTTCGAACCGGTAGCTGGCATCGGTCCGCAATCCCAGCGCCTTGCTGGTGCGTCGGATCCCGGTCGGGGCGAAGTATGCCGATTCGATCAGGATGTCCACGGTGCCCTCGGTGATCCCGGAGTGCAGGCCGCCCATGACGCCCGCCAGTGCGAGTCCCTTCTCGGTGTCGGCGATCAACAGGTGATCGGGACTCAGCCGCCGCTCCTGGCCGTCGAGCGTCACGAAGGTCTCACCCTCGTTGGCGCGTCGGACGATCACCGTGGCGCACCCATCGGTCCCACGGGCCAGGCGCTGGAGGTCGAACGCGTGCAGCGGCTGGCCGGTCTCGAGCATCACGAAGTTGGTGACATCGACCACGTTGTTGATGCTGCGGAGTCCGACGCCCTCGAGGGCCTGTCGGAGCCAGTCGGGGCTCGGTCCGACGCGGAGTCCCCGGACGACCCGCGCCGTGTACCGGGGGCAGAGGTCGGGAGCGTCGATGCGGACGTCGACCTGGCGGTCGACGGGCTCGGAGCCCGTGGCCACGGGTTGGGGGTCCGGGATACAGAGGGTGTTGCCAGTGACGGCCGCGAGTTCGCGGGCGATGCCGACCACGCTGTTGAGATCGGGCCGGTTCGGGGTGACCTCGAGATCGAAGAGGACGTCGCCGCTGCTCCGGCCGAGGAATTCGGCAAGGGGTTGCCCGACGCGGGTCTCCGGCGGGAGGATGAGGAGTCCGTCCTCGAGCTTCAGGCCGATGGCGAGGGGATCTATCCCAAGCTCGGTGCTCGAGCACATCATGCCGTGGGATTCCACACCACGGATCTTGCCGACCTTGATGGTGAACGGCTGGGTGTCACCGGGTTTCGGCGGCAGGGAGGCTCCGGGGAGAATCAGCGGGACCTTGTCGCCGGCCTGGAAGTTCTGGGCGCCGCAGACGATCTGCCGTTCGCCGGTGCCGTCGTTCACCCTGCAGACCGAGAGCTTGTCGGCATTTGGGTGCTTGTCGCGGGTGATCACCTGAGCGGCCACCACCCCCGCAAAGTCGCCAGAGGTGACCACGACCCCCTCGACCTCGAGGCCCAGTTGGGTGAGACGGTCTGCCAGCTCGGCGGGCGTGCCGGTGACGTTCACGTGGTTTCTAAGCCAGCTGAGGGTGACCTTCATGTGCGAAAGAGAACGCGGAGTGTGCGGATTCCGGAGATCCGGGGCAATGCCAGCCATCCAAACCTGGCCCCGACCCCATGACCTGGCCGCGACCCCATGTGCGGCGCCGTATTGCCAGTTTGTCCCAGCGCGGCTGGCGATGGGTGCGTGGGTGGGGCTGCCGGCCCTCGATCAGCGGTGCAGTGCTTTGGTGGAGGGGCAGGGGATCCTGGATGGGATGACAGGTCTTGGGTGGCGTCGGCGATCCCTGAGCTGGCACGGAGTCAGTCGCCATTCCCGGCCCTCGCGTTCGACGACTGGGTGGCCGGCCTCGACCCGGACCAGCCGGACCTGGAATCCCGGGGTCAGACCCTCCGGGAGCGGGCCGGAGCCCGGGGTGATCTCGACGACGTCGCCACGCTGCAGACTTGGATTCAATGTCATGGGTGGAGTCTGTACCCAGGGGTGGGACATCTGTTGGGGGAGCGTTCGACGGACGGCATCGGGTGACCCGGGCCGATTCGGCATCGCCCGGGGGGTGGCCACTCGGACGAAGGGGTTGGCGGGTTTCTGGCGTGCGGAAAGATGGGTTTGCGGGCTCCCTCATCCCCGATCATTACGATCATGGGTAAATGGTGCATGGGCCGGTGAATTTCCGGGGTGTAGCAGCGTCGGCATTTCATGCCAGCGATTACTAAGAAGGACTCCCGCCTGCGGATTGAGTTTGCTGAAAACAAGGAACACT
>SXGQ01155608.1_pt1 | contig 22396 bp, 18 predicted proteins | sample 3178371 | NCBI WGS metagenome assembly SXGQ01 (sample SAMN11356859, study PRJNA531348) | freshwater metagenome | isolation source: freshwater sample F1-20 | place: China: Fuxian Lake, Yuxi | collected 2017-12-25 | reverse complement strand
TTTTGTAATAAAGAAGGATGAATATTAATTATTTTGTTAGGAAAAGCATTTATAAATTCAATTGGAATTTTTAATAAAAAACCTGCTAATACAATTAAATCTATATTTTCTACTTTTAAAAATTCTATAAACTGATTACTGTAGTTTTGTAGTGATGATTTACTAAGTATATGCACATTTTTTTTATACTTTGTAGCACGTAATATAATTCCAGCATCATCTTTATTGGTTACTACTAGTTTAATTTTAATTCGAGAATCGTTGGCAAAGTAATTAAATAAGTTTTCTGCATTTGTTCCTTCTCCACTCGCAAATATTGCTACATTAATCATATATACAAAAATATAAATTTTATTACGATTGTAATATTATTTATATCATTACCTCATGATTATCTGAATTTTTTAAAAGTAAATTTTCTTACATTTGTTCATATGATATTAGATTACATTTTGTGGAATCCAAGTCCTGAGGTATTTACCATTCCAGTAATTAATTTGCCAGTGCGATGGTATGGCCTTATGTGGGCATTGGCTTTTATTGCAAGCCACTTTTTTATGAATCGAATTTATAAAGCCGAAGGTAGAACCGAAAAAGCTTTAGATTCTTTAACGCTTTATATTATTTTAGGTACAGTTTTAGGTGCAAGATTTGGGCATTGTTTATTTTACGGTCCTTGGTTTGATGAGTTTAATAATTATGGCCAATTAATAAATGAAGGGTACTTATCTCATCCTCTTAATATGTTAAAAGTATATGAAGGTGGCTTAGCTAGCCATGGTGGTGCAATTGGTATTATTACCGCTATGATTTTATACTGTTACAAACAAAAAGAAAACTGGTTATGGTTATTCGATCGCCTGGTAATTGTTGTACCTCTTGCAGCAATGTTTATTAGAATAGGGAATTTAATTAATAGCGAAATAATTGGCAATGTTACAAATGTACCTTGGGCATTTATTTTTATCAGAGAAGATAATTTACCTAGACATCCAGCTCAATTATACGAAGCAATTTATTGCTTATTTTTATTTGTATTTATGTATTGGTTTTGGAAAAATAAACGCGAAAAAGTTGGCCAAGGTTTTATTTTTGGACTGTTATGTGTATTATTGTTTGTTGAACGTTTTATCGATGAATTTTTTAAAGAAAATCAAGTCGACTTCGAAGATAGTTTACCAATTAATATGGGTCAAATATTAAGCTTACCATTTATTTTAATAGGTTTCTTTATGATTTGGCGGTCTTATCGAAACTTACAAAAAAAATAAATTTTTAGCGTTTTTTTACAAATAAACTGTGCAAAACTATTTGTTTCGCGTTTAATTTTTATCAACTCTAGTTGTAATTTAGGATTATTAATAATAAGTTATGATTAATAAATTCTTTTTTTTAATTTTTATTTTTTTTTCATTATTTGGTTGCTCTCAAATTCAAATTAAGAATTTTACTTCAGTAACAACATCTCGAAAAATTCAAACAGAATTTTCATTGAATAATTTTCTTGAATCAAATAATGATTTAGATAATAAAACAAACATCGTATTTAACTTAATGGATGATAGCTCAAAGGTGGCTCAATTATTAATGCCAGCAATAGGACGTATGGGCTTAACCAAATTAGAGATTGATGATTTAGTTGAAAATAGAATGATTGGAGGAATATTAATGTTAAACGGAACAAAAGAAGAATTTAAATCATGGATAACAGAATTCAATAATATAAATAAAAAGAAAAAGTATCTTCCTTTTTTATATTCTGCTGATGCAGAGCCAAGTTTAATTAATCGTAAAATTCTTGGTTCAACTCCAGTAAAAAAAGCTCAAGAGGTAAAAACATTAGAAGAAGCTGTTGAAGTGGCTGGTCAAATCTCCAAAGATTTAAATGAAATTGGTATTAATTATAATTTTGCTCCTGTAATTGATGTTTCTGGTAATACTACTGTTGGGTACAGAGGCTTTGGTGAAAAAATAGAGAATTTAATTCCATGGTCAACTGCTTTTGTAAAAGAAACACAATCAAAAAATATTATAGCAACAGCTAAACATTTTCCCGGCCATGGTTTAGTTTCGGGCGATACTCACAAAACTTTACAAACAATAAATGGGGAGCTAAAAGAATTAGAAAACTATCCGCCATTAATACAATCGGGTGTTCTCTCTATTATGATTGCTCATATTGCAATTACTAATAATAAAGATTATGATTCAAAAGGAATGCCTGCCACAATTTCTGATACAATTGTAACCAAGTTATTAAGAAACACATTAAATTTTAAGGGTTTAATAGTAACTGATGCTATGAATATGGGTGGTATTAGTCAAATAAAAAATGCCGCAGTTAAAACTATCGACGCAGGTTGTGACATAATTTTAATGCCTTTAGAAATTAAAATAGCATACAACGAAATATTAAATAAATATAAAACAAACGATGTTTTTAAATTAAAGGTAGAAAATTCAGTAAAAAGAATTGTTAGAATGAAAATTTGTTTAGGTTTAATTAAATAAAATTTTATCTCATTCTGATTGTCTGTTTTCTGTCTGGACCTACGGATACAATTGAAATGGGAACGTCAACTATTTTTTCAATAAACTGAATATATTCAAGTAAAGTTTTCGGTAATTTTGACTTAGTATCAATTACAGTCAAATCTTCGGTCCATCCTTTTAATGAAAAAGTAATTGGTTTTAAATAACTTGGATCTATGTTATAGGGTAAATAATCAATCACCTTGCCGTTATAATTATAATGAGTACAAACTTCTATATTCTCAAAATCGCTCAATACATCGGCTTTCATCATCATTAATTCTGTTACGCCATTTATCATGACTGCATATTTTAATGCCGGAATGTCTAGCCATCCAGTCCGACGTGGTCTACCAGTTGTACTTCCAAATTCCTTGCCTATTTGTCTGATTTTTTCGCCCATTTCATTATCTAATTCAGTAGGAAATGGACCACTTCCTACTCTTGTACAATAGGCTTTAAAGATACCGATTACGTTTCCTATTTTATTTGGAGGTATACCTAAACCATTACACGCTCCTGCACAAATGGTATTACTGCTTGTTACAAAAGGATAAGAGCCAAAATCAACATCTAACAAACTGCCTTGTGCGCCTTCTGCTAAGACCCGTTTACCCTCTTTAATGGCTGAGTTTATATAATGTTCTGTTTCTGAAAATTGTAATTGTTTTAAAAATTCAATTGCTTCAAACCAAATTGGCTCAAGTTCTTGTAAATTGTATTCATAATTATAAAAGGATAGAATTTGTTTGTGTTTCTCTACCAAAGTATCATACTTTTCTTTAAACTCATTTGTTTCAATATCACCAATACGCAAACCGTTACGTCCAGTTTTATCCATATATGTTGGACCAATACCTTTTAAAGTAGATCCAATTTTATTTTTACCTTTTGCTGCCTCGCTTGCAGCATCTAATAATCGATGCGATGGCAAAATTAAATGTGCTCTTGTACTAATAAGCAATTTTGATTTAACATCAACCCCTAATTTTAATAAAGCCTCTATTTCTTTTTTAAAAATTACTGGGTCAATCACAACACCATTTCCAATTACATTAATAGCCGTTGGATGAAAAATGCCGCTAGGAATAGTATGTAAAACATGTTTAATGCCATTAAACTCTAGTGTATGGCCAGCATTCGGGCCGCCCTGAAATCGAGCAATAATATCATAATTTGGAGTTAAAACATCCACAATTTTACCTTTACCTTCATCTCCCCATTGCAATCCCAGTAATACATCCGCTTTATTTATCATACTATATTAAAATTTAAAAAAACAAATTTATTATAAAAGATAAAGTAATGTAAGAATTTTAATAACTTTTGTAAAAATAAAAATTAATTCAAATTGGCAATTGTTTTTGTAAATTTATCCCAATGCACAAAATTACCATAGCAATAGATGGATACAGCAGTTGTGGCAAAAGCACCTTAGCAAAAGCGCTTGCTCAAAAACTAAATTACAAATACATAGATACTGGAGCTATGTACAGGGCTGTAGCATGGTATGCGCTGAAAAATGGAATCATAGATCAAGATCAAAACATCGATAATAACTTACTTTTATCTAATCTCAATAAAATTGATGTAAGTTTTGAGTTTAATCAAGATACTAAACAATCCGACGTTTATTTAAATGGGTATAACATCGAATCAAACATCCGAACGATGGAAGTTAGTAGCATAGTAAGTAAAATTAGTTCGATAAAAGAAGTTCGTGAAAAAATGGTGGCTTTACAAAGAATTATGGGCGAAGGTAAAGGCTTAATTTTAGATGGAAGAGATATCGGAACCCATGTTTTTCCTAATGCTGAATTAAAATTATTTATGACTGCTAATACCAACATAAGAGCTAAACGTAGACAAGATGAATATTTTAGTAAACAACAATATTTTAGTTTAGAAGAAGTAAAACAAAGTTTAATCGATCGCGATAATGAAGACATTAATCGACAAGAAAACCCTCTTATTCAAGCTCAAGATGCAGTGGTAATAGACAACAGCACTATTAGCCGAGAGCAACAACTTGATTTTGTTTTGAAGCTTATTGAGGATTTGAAATTAATTTCTGAATAAAAAAAAGAAATAAATTTTGGTTAAACAGACACTTGATGCTCTCTTAATGCATCATTTAATGAAGTTTTTAAATCTGTACTCGCTTTACGTTGTCCAATAACTAAAGCGCATGGCACTTGAAATTCTCCTGCAGGAAATTGCTTAGTATAACTTCCAGGGATAACGACACTGCGCTCGGGCACATATCCTTTTGTTTCGATAGGTTTATTTCCTGTAACATCTATAATTTTTGTAGATTGTGTTAATACCACATTAGCTCCTAAAACGGCTTGTTTACCAACCCTAACCCCTTCAACCAATATACAACGGGAGCCAATAAAACATTCATCTTCAATAATAACAGGTGCGGATTGAACTGGCTCCAAAACCCCACCAATACCAACTCCACCGCTAAGGTGAACATTTTTACCAATTTGCGCACAACTACCAACCGTTGCCCATGTATCAATCATGGTACCAGAATCCACATAGGCGCCAATGTTCACATAACTTGGCATCATAATTACACCACTTGCTAAAAAAGCACCATATCTTGCAATAGCATTAGGCACTACCCTTACACCTAATGCCGCATAATTTTTTTTAAGTTGCATTTTATCATGGTATTCAAATGGTCCCAATTCAATTGTATACATTTTTCGTGTTGGGAAATATAAAATGACTGCCTTTTTAATCCAATCATTTACAAACCACTCACCATTTTCTTTTGGCTCGGCCACTCGAATAATTCCGGTATCTAAAAGATTAATTACTTCATTTATGGCTTGTAAAGTTTCTTTTTGCTTTAACAATTCTCTGTTTAGCCAAGCTGCCTCTATTATTTCTTGCATTATTAAAACTTTAAAAAAATAATTGACACAAAGTAACTAATATAATTTGAACATCAATTAATTATAAACTAATAAAATTATTATAAAAATTGTATATTTACAATCTAATTTTAGGTTCCGTAGCTCAACTGGATAGAGCACCTCACTACGGATGAGGAGGTTTGGGGTTCGAATCCCTACGGGATCACAAATAAAATAATTAACCCCTTGGCTATCAATAGTTAAGGGTTTTTATTTTAGGTGCTTTAAATTATAGATAAAATATTTTATTTAGATTAAATAAATTTGTTGTGTAGAAGTTTATTATTGTTTAAAGAATCTAAAATTTAGATAATGGTCATAAATTAAATTAGATGAATTAATGAAATGGTTTAATAATTAACGACTTGTAACATCATCTCTATGTCTTTTGTTCCCTATAAAATGTTCTATTTTTTCTTTTTCCTAGTTGAACTTAATTGTATTGTTTGAGGAATCCTCAAGAAAAATGAAAGTGTCACAATTATAATTTTTACTAAATTTTTTACTAGATTATCTCTAAGTAAAAAGTTGTTGTTTTAAGTTTGAAAGCTGAATAAAAATAATTTTAAGATAGATAGTTTATTTTATCAAACAACAATATTTTTTGTTATTATAAATAACAAAAAATTATCCCAAATATTGTTGCAGTAATTTGCTACGACTACTATGACGTAAACGGCGAATTGCTTTTTCTTTAATTTGACGAACACGTTCACGAGTTAAATCAAACTTATCCCCAATTTCTTCTAATGTTAATCCGTGGTTTAATCCAATACCGAAAAATAATTTAACAACATCGCGTTCTCTTTCTGTTAATGTACTTAAAGCACGATCAATTTCTTTACTCAAAGATTCGTTCATTAAACCAGTATCAGCCTTTGGAGAATCTAGATTTATCAAAACATCCAATAAACTGCTTTCTTCTCCATTGGCAAATGGCGCATCCATACTCACGTGACGACCACTAACTTTCATGGTATCACTTACTTTATCAATTGGTAAATCTAATACATCAGCTAGTTCATCGGCAGTGGGCTCTCGCTCAAACTGTTGTTCTAATTTACTGAAAGCTTTATTAATTTTATTTAATGAACCTACCTGATTTAAAGGTAATCTAACAATACGACTTTGTTCGGCTAAAGCCTGCAAAATACTTTGACGAATCCACCAAACAGCGTATGAAATAAATTTGAATCCACGAGTTTCGTCAAAACGACGAGCGGCTTTAATTAAACCCAAATTTCCTTCATTAATTAAGTCAGGTAAACTTAAACCTTGATTTTGGTATTGTTTTGCAACAGATACAACAAAACGTAAGTTAGCACGAGTTAATTTTTCTAAGGCCCGTTGATCACCATCTTTAATTTTTTTTGCAAGAACAACCTCTTCTTCTGCTGTTATTAATTCTTCCCGACCAATTTCTTGAAGATATTTATCAAGAGATGCGCTTTCGCGGTTTGTAATTGATTTAGTAATCTTAAGCTGCCTCATGCTATTTAAATTGAATTTAGTTAACAAAGTTACAAAAAATATATACAATTTTTATATTTAATTGGGCGAATTTTAAAATTCGAGTCGAATTATGGCTTTTATTAATATTAAATAACATTTTTTGTTTAAAAAAATATGAATATTAAATTCAAATTACCAAAATAAATATTCAAAATTCATTCAAAAAAAATTTAAACGAAGCTTAAATTAACAATTCGCGTTTAACAACTATGAGATTAATTAACAATTAGATGTTTAATGATATACTACTAATAGTTCATTTATGATAAATTAGATGTCTATTTTTAACAAACTTAAACAGTTAAACAAATGAATGTACAGAGCTTAAAATCAGAATTACAACAAGTTTTAGATAACGACGTTGTTTTACGTAAAGAATTTACCGAACTAAAACGTTCGCTAAGTGATTATCGTAATCAATTAATTATGCGAGACGAAGATTGTAAACGTTTGCAAGTAACCATTGATGTTTTAAATACAAAACTGGTGGTCATCGAACGAGATAACACTAATTACAAAGCAGAGTTAACTTCGTTTAAAGAATTAAGAGGCACCATCAAAGAACAACTGGAAGAAAAACAAAATGAAATTGATGCGCGCTTAAATGACATTCAAGAATTAAAAAACAACATCAATAACATCGCGGCAGAATATGAAACAAAACTAACTGATGCTAAACTTTTAGCCAATTCTGAATTAGAACGAGTTACTTTATCATATACTTCACAAATAAATGAACTTAAAACTAACTCTCAATATAAAGAATCTGGTATTAAAGAAGAGTATGAAAATCGTGTATCTGAATTGTCTATTGGATGGGCAGATAGAGAGCAAAGTTTGTTTCTGAATAATCAAGAAACTATTAATAATTTAAAAGATACTCATCAAACAGAACTTGAGAAGCTTAATTCTAATTTTAATACTCAAATCAACAATATTAAAGATGAATTAGGAGAGCGTGAGCAATTGTTAATTCAAGGGTATGAAAAACAGATTTCTGAATTACAAAATACTTTAAACGCATCTACAGAATGGGTTTCTGCCTCTTTCCAAAATCAAATTAACGAGCTAAAATCATCTCACGAATTATTAATTAAAGAATCGGAAACAAACCACGAACTAAAAATTGTTTCACTTATTAAAGATTATGAAGAAAAATTATCTAATACTTTAATTCATTCTAATTTACAAAACACTAAATTAAATGATGAATTAATTAGAATACAATCGGAAAATGAGCAAACTCAGGTAAATATCGCCTCTATTAATTCACAACTAGAAACAAAAAATAGCGAATTAAATACAATAAATTTAAAGTTTAATGAAATTCAAAATCAATTAGAAATAGAAACAGATCGCTTTATAAATTTAAGTGGAGAATTTGAAGCCTTTAAGCAAAATTCATTACTATCATCTAGCGATCAAGTAACTGAATTAAATAATAAAATTGAAAATTATACAATTGAAGTTGAAAACTTAGTTTCAGTTATAGAGAAAACAGCAAACTCATTAAGTGAAACAGAAGCATGTTTAGAATTAAAAGTTCAAGAATTACAAAATGCATCATTACAAATCGACGAATTAAACAAACAATTATTAAATTTCGAATCGAGTGTTTCTGAAAAAAATTCAGAAATAAATAATTCAAAATTAGAACTCGAAAAAATATTTAATCAAAAATTAGAGCAAAGTGAAACAGAGTATCAAAAATTACTGATTGAAAACACAAATATTATTGATGAAATCAATATTGCTCAAGATAAAGTAGAGGCACAAGAATCAGAAATTACTTTGTTAAAAGTAGAATTAGAAGAAGTGAAATTACAAAGTGTGGGAAAAGTTGACTATTTTAAAGAAATACTTTCGAATAGAAACTTCGAAATAACAAATCTTGAATCAAACATTGCTGCATTAAATAAAGAATTACAATTAATTAAAAAAGAAATGGCTTCGGTAAACGAAAATAGTGAAACCATCTCAAAACTGAATGTAAAAATATTAGATGAAAAAGATCAGTTAGCAAATCAGATGTTAAAAATGAACTCGGTAATCGGCTCAATTTCGCAACAAGTTGATAGTGATAGTATTAACGTTGAAGGTTTGAATAATCACCGAAAGAATGTTATATTAGCAAATAATTCAGATGAGGTGAATGGAAAGTCTCAAATGAAAGAACAAATAAACGATTTAGTGCGTGAAATTGATAAGTGCATAGTGTTATTAAGTGCTTAATATTAACGCCCTCTTTTAATGAGCGAAGTAAACATAAAAGTTGAAATAGCCGGTAGCTTTTATCCCCTGAAGGTAAATGCCGATGACGAGCAAAATATAAAGGAGGTTGTTAATTTAATAAATACAAAAATTGCAGAGTTTGAAAAAACATATGCAGTTCGAGATAAAAAGGATGTTTTAGGTATGGTTATGTTGCAATTAGTTGCTCAACTATATAAAAAAGCTAACTCAACCGAAGCAGAATTAAGTAATTTAAAAACACTATTTACTGATGTAGAGGAAATGTTAAAACAACACAACCAAAACATCGAAAATTTTAGCGGAGAGTAAACCAATTGGTTTGCCCGCTTACACGCACAAATTTTAAGATTTAACTTAAAGTTTGTGCGTTTTTTATTAACTATTTTCAAACTTAGTTTGAGAAAAAAAGAGATGAAAAAATGGACATATTAACTATAATTTTTATTGTTGGGGCATTAATTATCGGAATAATTGCAGGATTTATAATTGCTGGTAGTAAATTAAACTCAAGTGTAAATAAAGAAAAAGAAAATTTAATTAAAGAAGCTGAAATAAAATCAGAATCTATAAAACAAGAAAAAATACTTCAAGCAAAAGAAAAGTTTTTACAATTAAAAGCTGATCATGATAAAGCTACTCAAGAAAAAAACTCTCAAATTTTGCAAATTGAAAATAAAACAAAACAAAAAGAAAGTGAAATCAATAAAAAAATTGAAGATTTAAATCGCAAAGATAAAGAAACTGAAACTTTAAAAAATCAAGCTAATCAACAAATTGAATTATATAAATTTCGTTTGGAAGAATTTGAAAAAGGATATAGAAAACAATTAGAAATGCTTGAAAAAATTAGTGGATTAAAAGCAGAAGATGCTAAAGCTCAATTAGTAGAGTCGATAAAAGCTGAAGCTAAAACCCAGTCGATGGTTTATGTAAAAGATATTATGGATGAGGCTAAATTAACTGCAAACAAAGAAGCTAAAAAAATTGTTTTACAAACCATACAGCGAGTTGCTACAGAAACAGCTATAGAAAATTCTATTTCAGTATTTCATATTGAAGGTGACGAAACAAAAGGTAGAATTATTGGTCGTGAAGGCAGAAATATAAGAGCATTAGAAGCGGCAACAGGAGTCGAAATCATTGTAGATGATACACCAGATGCAATTACGCTTAGTTGTTTTGACTCAATTCGTCGCGAAATTTGTCGTTTGGCACTTCATCAATTAGTTACAGATGGACGTATTCATCCTGCACGTATTGAAGAAGTGGTTGAAAAAACAAAAAAAATGCTTGAAGAAGAAATTATTGAAACAGGAAAAAGAACCTGTATCGATTTAGGTATACATGGTCTTCATCCTGAATTAATTCGAATGGTTGGAAGGATGAAATATCGTTCTTCATATGGACAAAACTTGTTGCAACATAGTCGAGAGGTTGCGAATTTATGTGGCATTATGGCAAGCGAAATGGGCTTAAATCCCAAAGTAGCTAAACGAGCAGGATTACTTCACGATATAGGAAAAGTTCCTGATAATGAGCCTGAATTACCTCACGCATTATTAGGAATGAAATTAGCAGAACAATACAAAGAAAAGCCTGAAGTTATAAATGCAATTGGAGCGCATCATGACGAAATTGAAATGAATACTTTATATTCACCTATAATTCAGGTTTGCGATGCTATTAGTGGTGCTCGACCTGGTGCTCGTAGAGAAGTTGCAGAGCAATACATGAAACGTTTAAAAGATTTAGAGTCGTTGGCATTAAGTTATGATGGTGTTGAAAAAACATATGCTATTCAAGCTGGTAGAGAAGTGCGTGTAATTGTTTCGAGTGATAAAGTAACTGATAAAAGAGCCGAAGAATTAGCTTTTGAAATTTCGCAACGCATTCAAACGGATATGACTTATCCAGGACAAGTTAAAGTTACTGTAATAAGAGAAATTCGTGCTACTGGTTACGCAAAATAAAATTTTATATAGAAAATTAACACATTAAAAAAAAATTATGAAAAAAGTATTGAGTCTTTTTATATGTTTATTTAGTTTTATTTTAATGAAATCTCAATTTACTCCAACTTATACTGGAAAACCAATTTATGAAATTATTACAAAAAGATCAGGGGTTACACTAGGAGCAATTAAAGTAGAGTTATTTCCAAACATAGCATATTATCATACTAAAAATTTTGATAGCTTAGTAAGTGTTCATTTTTATGATACAACTGCATTTCATAGAGCTATTCCTAATTTTATGATTCAAGGTGGAGACCCTAATTCTCGTCATGGCGCCATCTCTACATGGGGTTTTGGACAAGCAGGACAACCAAATGTTAATGCTGAATTCACTGTTGCAAAACATTTGAGAGGTCGTTTATCCGCTGCAAGATCAAGTAATATAAATAGTGCTACTTCACAATTTTTTATTTGTGTTGCAAATAATCCAAACTTAGATGGAAATTATTCTGTTTATGGACAAGTGATATCTGGGCTTAATTTTGCAGATACTATTGCCCTTTGTCCAAAGATGGCCAATTACACCAATACACCAATACAAAAAGTAGAAATGTTTATCACCCGCATTGGTTCTAATGATTCAATTCCTAATGTGCCCATTTTACTATCTCCTTCATCAGGAACCACTAATGTTGATACTTCAACTTCTATTCAACTAAAATGGAACCCTGTTAATGGTGCGGTATTTTATCACTTAGATGTTTCTACTGATTCAAATTTTGTTTGGGATGTTATTCGTTCAGTAAATCTAACTTCTTTAACCTATTATCTTAACAATTTGAATTCAAGTACTCAATATTTTTGGAGAATAACAGCAAATAATGGAGGCCGCTCATCATTATCTCAGGTTTGGAATATAAATACAAAGACAAATGGATTTAATTCAAATATAAATTCTAATACAATAGTTAAGCAAAAAATTATAATTTTTCCAAATCCAAGTAATGCTATTTTTAGTTTTTACAATTTAGAAAAAGGAAATAGAATTTTAATTTACGACTTAAACGGAAAAACAATAAAGGAATTAAATATAACTGAACCGTCCGTTAATATAGATATGACTGGTAAAACTAAAGGTAATTATATTTATAAAGTTTTTAAAAGCAAAACTGAACTTAAAAGAGGTACGCTAATAGTTAATTAAAACAGTTGATTATTCAACATAAATTAAAACTGAATTAAGCAACTCTTTATCAATTTCATTAAAAGACATTCCCCTTCGTTCAAAAACTTTTTCGGTAGTTTCAATTAACTTATCTAACCTATATAATTCAATACCATTACTCCCTCCCCAACTAAAATTTGGAATATAAGAAGGTGGGAAGCCTCCACCAAAAATATTAGAACCAACTCCAACAATAGAACCAGTGTTAAACATAGTATTTATTCCTGACTTAGAATAATCTCCCATAATTAAACCACAAAATTGCAATCCTGTATCAATTGATTTTTTTTGTAAATAATTATATAATTTAACATGGCTATAATTATTTTTCAAATTGCTTGTATTAGTATCTGCTCCCAGGTTGCACCACTCTCCAATCACAGAATTGCCTAAAAACCCATCGTGAGCTTTATTACTGAATCCAAACACAACACTGTTATTTATTTCGCCGCCAATTTTACAATGAGGACCAATAGTTGTAGCGCCATAAATTTTAGTATTTAACTTTAATATCGAGTTATCACACAAAGCAAAAGGTCCTCTAATAGCAGAACCTTCCATTACTTCAGAATTAATCCCTAAATAAATTGGACCATCTGAAGTATTAAAAATACATGCTTCAGCTTTAGCGCCTTCTTCTAAAAACACTAAGTTTTTGTCGCCAATTACTCTTACTGATTCACTTAAAGGAATAGATATTTTATTTTTTGTGATAATTTTAAAATCGTTGATTAATGCTTCGGCATTTTTTTGATAAATATCCCAAACATTTGAAAGTTCGAACATAGAGCCAGAAAACTCTATTTTTTGAAAATTATTTAAAAGCTTAAAATCATTAATATTTCCATAAAAAGCAATTATTTTTTTATCGGAACATATACATTGATTTGGCTTTAATTTATTTATTAACTCAACTATAATTGAATTTGGACAGTATTTAGAATTAATAAAAATATTTTCAATGTTTATTAAAACAGGATATTTTTTTTTTAAATAAGAATGAGATAAGTAAGAGCAATTCGTTTTTAATGAAATATCCCATTTTTGTTTAATAGTTAAAATGCCAACCCTTAATTCGGAAATGGGTTTTGTAAATGTGAGTGGAAGAAAATTTTTCCAAATATCAATTTCATCAAATAAAATAAAATTCATTTTAATTAATTATTTAGATTTAATTAATTTAAATTCAGTTCTACGGTTTACTTTGTGTTCATCATCAGAACAGGTTGTTTCATCAGAGCAATGATTAATTAAAAGAGTTTCTCCGAATCCGTTTGTTATTATTTTTTTAGGATTAATTCCTTTACTTACCAAATAGTCTAAAGTTATTTTCGCGCGTTTTTTAGAGAGTTTTAAATTATAATCACTTTTTCCCCTCGAGTCGGCATGAGAATTGATTTCGACCGAAAGAGTCGGTACAGATTTTAAAGTTTTGACTAATTTATTTAAAATATTTTTATCTTTTTCGTTGAAATTAAATTTAGCAACATCATAATTTACATTTTCAAAAATAGTATCAATTACAACAACTTTATTTTGATTAAAAGAGTTATTTGGTATTGATTTATTGACAACGATTGGTTTTTTCTTTTTAACAAAAGGAGTGTTAAGTATAAGTTCATCAATTTTTAATTCTCCTAAAGCCATTTTGTCAATGGCTAAGAGTTTAAATATAAATTTTCCACCTTGTAGATCAATAATTTTATAAATAGATCCTTTAGCATCTGATAAATAAATCCTCTTTACCCTATTTAAACTTGTATCCTTTGCTAATGCCTCAAAAAAATAATTTTTGTTCGCCTTAAGCTCTTTAAATTTAAACTTACCTTTGTTACTAGTTACCCATATTTGTTCTTCAGGACCATCAGATTGACGTAATTTTATTTTAGCATTAATAATTGGTTTTCGATTTTGATTATACATAAAGCCATACATATCCATTGCTAAATCAACGTCTTCAATTAACATATCATCAAAAGTAGACTTATCTGTGTTTAAAATTTTAAAATCAAAATTTTCCTTTTTGTTAGTTACAAAAGATTTTAATTCTTTACCACTACTATTTTTAAGGGCTATTTTAGTTCCCTCTGGTAATTCTACGTCACTTTCTAAGATTGATATTATATAATTTTGATCGGCTGGGAGATTACGAAAAGAGAAAGATCCAGATTCGTTAGTGGTTACTATTTCTACTACATCACCAAAATCATTTGTTAATTTAATTTTCGTATTTATTAAAGGTTTTCCAACTCCGGTTCCATAAACTAAATTACCAGCCATCACAATATCATCTTGTGTATTGAGGATTGGTAATGCGTAAGGATCTAATGGTAAACTTTTAAATGCAAATTTATTTTCACTTTCTTTGGTTGTTACTCTTGAAATTACACTATCATTACCAGCTAGATAGTATCTTGCCTTGCCAGTTAATTCAGGGTCATCTTCTTGAATTACAGCTAAAAATTTTTTCTCGCTACTAATATTTTTAAATTTAAAATAACCTCGATTATCTGTAAAAGTGCTATCTACAGCCTTTCCATCTTCATCATATAAAATAACTTTTTTATTTTTAGCGGCATCAGAAATATCCTCTGTTAATAAAACAATCCCATCTAAAACGATAGACTTAGATTTGTAATTAAAACTATAAATATCATCTTTACCTTTTCCGCCGCTTCTATCAGATGAAAAATATCCAGTAGAATCGTTTAAAAAGGTGATTCCAAAATCATCTTTACTACTATTTAAACTAAGACCTTCGTTTCTGAGTAGTATCCATTTAGAATCTATTTTTTTTGCTGAATAAATATCTAAACCACCAAATCCCGGCAATCCGTCGGAAGAGAAAAATAAAGTGCTATCACTTTTATAAGAAGGATATAATTCATTTCTACTTGTATTAATATCAGGACCTAAATTTTTTGGTAAACTCCATGACTCTCCTTGTTTTTCAGACATCCAAATATCTTTACCTCCATATCCACCTGGCATATCACTTATAAAAAACAAATATTTATTATCATCGCTAATACACGGATGTGCTAATGAATAGTCATCACTATTATGTTCAAATTCTACTATACTGTCCCATTGAGAATCGTGTCCTTTTGCAATGAATATCTTTGCTCTATTAATAGTTTTATCACCTTCATAAATTGCTCTAGTAAAATAAAGTATATTATTATCTTTATTAATACAGATTGGCCCATCATGAAAATCTGAGTCAATATTTTTAGAGAATTTTTTGGATTTTGAACTTTCTCCTTTTTTAACTTTAGAGGAATAAATATTTAAATAAGATTGTCCGTCGTAATCATTTAATTCTTCGCCAGAAAAATCAAAATCTTCACGTTCAGCAACATAAATCAAATTATCTTTAAATAAAAAAGGAGAAAATTCTGAATTTTTAGTATTTAATGATTGTAAATTTTTTACTTGATATTCGATAGGTTTAGATAAATAATACTTAATCTCTTGACAAAATTTCATAGCAGATTTTGCCCTTTCATCTCCAGACGCTAAATTAATATATGTTTCGTATTGAATGACAGCTTGCTCATATTTAGTTTTAGCTTTTAAAACTTCAGCATAATTATAATAAAATTCAATTGGTAATTTTATGTTTATTGAGAATGCTTCTTGATAAGCTATTTCTGCCTTATCAAATTCGCTAATTAATTTATAACTATTTCCTAATTTAACCATAGCTTCTTCGCGTTGATCAGGTTTAGATTTTGAAACTTTTTTATAATATTTTATTGCCAAAGCATATTGCGAATTATCATAAAACTCGTTTGCTTTAGTTAATTGAGAAAAAGTTTTTGTTACCAAAAATTGAGCAAAAACTAATAAACATATTTTTCGAAACAACAACATTATAAAAATCGCGGATTAGTTGTTCTTTTTTTATTTAATTTTTGTGTACCAAAATCTAAACTTAACATTAACTCATGACTAGAACCAAAATTTAATTGATTGCTTAAACCTGAATCATAAGAATATCCAACTTTGAAATTATTTGTTACAAAATATTGCATTAATCCGCCTGGACCATATGAACTACGATAAAATGCACCCAACCATATCTTTTTATTAATTAAAAAATTACAATTAAAATCATAACTTAATGAAGTAACTGAATATTTTACCATTAATGTTGGAGCAAAAATTAAATTTTGATTTATCTGAAAAGACTTTCCTGAATTAAAAAACACATGAGGAGATAAATGATATTCTGTACTATTTGTATCAGCTTTATAAATACTAGGGGAATTAATATGAGAAATACTCATTCCAGCAAAAAAAGTGTGAGACTTTAAATACAATCCTCCATTAATATCTAAAACATTATTAGTTTGATTTTGGTTAAAACTTGATGGAAATTCAGAATTATAAAAAGTTACTTCATTAAAATCAAACTGATATCTATTAAATCCCGCATTAAGTCCGAAAGATAATTTCATTTTGGAATTTAACTTTAAAATATAAGCCGCATTACCAAATATAGAAATAACATTTCGGGGGCCCATTTCGTCGTTGGTTATTGTTAATCCTAAACCAATATTTTTATTTATAACCGGACCGTGTAAACTCAAACAATTTGTTTTAGGTGCACCTGGAATGCCCACCCATTGTTGCCTACTTATAACAATGGCTGAGAGAATATCCCGAGCACCAGCATAAGCAGGATTAATTAGTAATTGATTAAATTGATAAAGATTATATTGAGCATCTTGCTGCGATTTAACAGAAAAAGCAAAGCTGCAAATGATAGAAATTAAAATTAATTTTTTCATAATTAATAATAAATCAAATATTTAATAAAACATATTGATTGTTTTATTAGTTATATTAAAATAAACAATGTAAATATAGTTATTTATCAATGAATTGAAGAAAATGAATATTAAAAAAAATGAATAACGCTAAAATTAAACGTTATTCAATTAACAAATCACTTTTAATTATCTTAATCATTTAATTTTAGCCGATTTTACTCCAGTTTGGTCTATTTTTTTGGTCGTGAAGAAGTTGATTTTCAAATACTTTATTTTTTTCTAATTCAAAATTAACATCCTCATCTAAAATTCTTTGGGCACCCTGTCTAGCCAATTGTAATATCTGTCCATCTTGAGCTAAATTTGCCAATTTTAAATCTAATACACCGCTTTGTTGAGTTCCTTCAATATCTCCGGGGCCACGTAATTTTAAATCAACCTCACTAATTTCAAAACCATCGTTTGTTCTTACCATAGTTTCCATTCTTAATTTACTGTCTTGGCCGAGCTTATATCCTGTCATTAAAACACAATAGCTTTGATCGGCTCCACGCCCTACCCTTCCTCGTAACTGATGTAATTGTGATAAGCCAAAACGTTCGGCGCTTTCAATAATCATAACACTAGCATTAGAAATGTTAACTCCAACTTCAATAACTGTAGTGGCAACCATAATTTGAGTTTGGTGTTCAATAAATCGTCGCATTTCAAATTCCTTTTGATCGTTAGATAATTTACCATGAAGAATGCTGATTTGATAATTTGGTTGAGAAAATTCAAAAACTAAATCGTCGTAACCTTGCTGTAAATTTTGATAATCTAGTTTTTCACTTTCTTTGATTAAGGGATAAACAACATATATTTGTTTACCCAAAGCAATTTGTTCTTTAATAAATTCTATTACTCTTAAACGTTGATTTTCAAAGTAATGAATAGTTTTAATAGGCTTTCGTCCAGGAGGTAACTCATCTATCAAACTTGTATCTAAATCGCCATAAAAAGTCATTGCCAAAGTTCGAGGTATAGGAGTAGCGGTCATAATTAACATGTGTGGTGGGCAAATATTTTTTTCACGAAGCTTTGCTCTCTGAGCTACACCGAAACGATGTTGTTCATCGATTACGACAAGACCTAAATTTTTAAATTGCACAACATCTTCTATTAAAGCATGGGTGCCTATTAAAATATTAATTTCACCGTTGAGTAATTGCTGATGAATAATTCTTCTATTTTTTATTTTTGATGATCCTGTTAATAATGCGATCTTGATATTAATAGATTTCAAAAAATGTTGAAATGTTTCGAGATGTTGTTGAGCTAATATTTCAGTTGGAGCCATTAAACAAGTTTGAAAATTATTATCAAGAGCTAACAGCATACTCATCAATGCGACTAAGGTTTTGCCGCTCCCTACATCTCCTTGAAGTAAACGATTCATTTGTCGGCCACTCCCCATATCTAATCTAATTTCTTTAATAACTCTTTTTTGTGCATTTGTTAATTCAAAAGGTAAATGGAGATTAAAAAAATCGTTAAATAACAGTCCTACTTTCGAAAAAATAAAACCCTTAACCGTATTAGCTCTTATTTTATTTAATTTTAGTAGCCTTAGTTGAATATAAAACAACTCTTCAAACTTTAATCTTAATGTGGCTTCCTTAATTTGTTTATTACTATCTGGAAAATGGATAAATTTATAAGCTTCGAAACGACTCATCAAATGATAATCATTAATTAAATCAGTACTTAAATTTTCTTGAATGTCAGTTGTTTGTAATTGAGCTAATAAATTACGCTGTGCTTTTCGAATACCTTCACTATCTAAACCAAATAATTTTAATTTTTCGGTAGAATTATAAACTGATTGAAAAGCTGATTGTTGTTTTAATAAATCTTCAGATATAATGGATATTTCGGGGTGTGGAATATTAAATTTACCATTAAATAATGAGGGTTTTCCAAATACGATATACTCTTGGCCTAGTTTTAATTGTTTTGAAACCCAATTGTAAGATTTAAACCAAACCAATTCTATTATTCCAGTATTATCTTTAAATAAAACAACAAGACGTTTGGTGTTTTTTTGTCCGACTATTTCCATTTTTAACAAAAACCCTCTTAATTGAATAAAAGGCATTTCATCAGAAGCTTGAGAAATTGTATGAAATTTTGTTCTGTCAACATACCTAAAAGGAAAATAAGTCAATAAATCCTTATACAAAAAAATATTGAGTTCTTTTTTTAAAACCTCTGCTCTTTGTGGGCCAATGCCCTTTAAATATTCTATAGGTCTGTCTAACATTTGGATATAAAATTACTATAAGAAGTTTGTTGAAACAATTGAAAATTTATTAATCTATTTAATAGTTATAAACGTAATTTTATACTTAATTAATAAAATAAATGATAAAAAAAATATTAATATGTTTCATAATGGCTTGTAATTTATTTTGTAAAGGTCAATTTATGGATACGATTTTCAGTGTAATTAAACAACAAAAAAGTTTTAATCTTAATTTAGAATCAAGAATCAGTTTTATAAATAATAAATCAATTAGTGTAAATGGTTTAAGGGTTGGGATATCTTTTAATAGAAAACTTAGAATTGGAGGGGGGGTTAGTTGGTTAAATTCTGATTTATATTTAGATAAAGAAAAACAGTATTTAAAATTTGTTTATTTATGTTTATATTCAGATTTAGTATTTTATAAAACTAAACGATGGCAGTTAAGCGTTCCTATTCAAATTGGAATGGGAAGTTCATGGTTTCAGAATGAAAGCCCTTTTTATTTCCCAAATAAATATTCAAAATATTTTTTATTTTTATATGAACCGGGTATTACAACTCAGTTCAAAATTTTTAAATGGCTTGGGTTTGGTTCAGACATTGCTTATCGCTTTACCTTAAAAAACAAGGAAAACATTGGAGGAAATTTGAATTCTCCTACCTATAGTTTAAAAATATTAACTTGGTTCGACTATTTATATTATGATATGTTTCCAAAAAGTAAACTAAGCGTTAAATACGGCCCAAGTTTTTGGTAAATATAAAAATGATTAAAAAAATTAAGAAACCTTAACAGCCTCGAAACATTTTAATTCACCAGAATTACCCATAAAATCTGCATCAATATCAACTAAACCAACCTTTTTTATTTGATCCTTTGAGAGTGGTTTTCCTAATAACCAACGATCGTCTTGTAATTTTAGATCTACATCTTTTCCTGCTAGAACTTGGTTTAATTGTTTTTGAGTTAAAAACAAAACTGAATTTTCCTCATCTTCACTTTCTGAAAGTAAAAGTGTACCTACTAATTTTAATTTTGGAACTTCGGGTTTATATTTAAAACCTAAATCGTTTTGTGAATTAATTTCAATATAATTAATATCAGTTATGTGAATTTCTGCCATTGGTAATTTTTTGGTAAATTTAGTAAAAATAGGCAAGTTTAACAATTAAAAAAGCTAAAAATTTTTTAAAAAAATTGTTTTGTAAATTTATTAGTTTGATGCTTTTAATGAAAAAGTAAAAGTAGTATTTTTCCCAATATTACTTTCGACTTTGATTGATTTTTCGTGAGCATCAATAATATGTTTTACTATGGCTAAGCCTAAACCAGTTCCACCTTGTTCTCTGCTTCGACCTTTATCTACACGATAAAAACGCTCAAAAATACGAGGCAAATGAATTTCATCTATACCATCGCCATCGTCTTTAATTTCAATTACCACATCGTCGTTTAAATAATTAAGTGAAATCGATATTGTTCCATTATCTTTACCATACTTAATACTATTAGTAATTAAATTTACTAAAACCTGCCTAATTCTATACTTATCTGCTACAACATTTATAGGCTTATCATACTTTTTTTCTAATTCTAATTTAATATTTCTTTTTGCTGCATTTAACTCTAATAAAGTATAAATTTCCTTACATAAATTAGCAATATCAAAAGTATCAAAATCTAAATGTAAGCCGCCAGTTTCTAATTGTGTAATAGTTTCTAAATCATCAATAATATTTATTAGTCTATCAATACTTTTTTCAGCCCGATTTAAATAGTCAACATTCACCAATGGGTCTGAAATCCCACCATTTATTAATGTATCCACATAACCTTGTATATTAAAAACAGGGGTTTTTAACTCATGAGATACGTTACCTAAATATTCTTTTCGATAACTATCTAAATTCTCGAAATGCTTTACTTCTTTTTCACGCGATTCTATTAAAAAATTTACTCTTTGATTTAACAATTCCAGTGAGTCTTCATCTTCTAACTGATTTTGTTTTTGTGGAATTTCATTATTTAAAAAACGTACTCTGATTTTTTCGGTTAAAGCATTTACTTTATTATTTACTTCAACATAATAGAAATAATATAAAACTATAAAGCAGGAGATAAAGGTTGCAAAACTGGAAATTAATAAATAAGAAAAATCTACTTTAAAATCTCCAAAATACTTAAGTATTAAAAAACACATTACACAAACTAAAGCGTTAATTAAACCCAGCTTAAAAATTTGGGAGCTTATTTTTTTTTCTTTTTTCAAAAAATAATTAATTAAAATTAAATAAATAATGTGAAAACAAAAAAAAATCCCTACCAAATTGATTATAGGGATTTATAAATTAGTATTATTAAAAATATTTAATCAACCAAAATAATTACTTTATTTTTTAAGATTTCAACCACGCCGCCATTAATTGAAAATTCAAGTTTGTTATTATTTTCCTCAACCAATTCTAATTTTCCAGATTTTAAAGACGAAATCATTGGAGCATGATTATCCATTACACCAAAACTACCCTCACTTCCAGGAAATACTATATACTTCACAGAACCATCAAATAATTTTTTATCGGGAGTAATAATTTCTAATTTCATGTTATTTATTAATTAAAATTAAAAAAAAGAAATCTGTCTAAGTCTTTATTTAGACTCAGCTAAGATTTTCTTGCCTTTTTCAATTACTTCTTCGATAGTACCAACTAAATTAAATGCCGCTTCAGGGTATTCATCTACTTTTCCATCTAAAATCATATTAAAGCCTTTTATTGTATCTTCAATACTAACATATACGCCTTTTAAACCCGTGAATTGTTCGGCTACATAAAATGGCTGAGATAAAAAACGTTGAACACGACGGGCGCGATGAACAACTAATTTATCTTCTTCACTTAATTCGTCCATTCCTAAAATAGCA
>SXGQ01514898.1_pt1 | contig 22403 bp, 22 predicted proteins | sample 3178371 | NCBI WGS metagenome assembly SXGQ01 (sample SAMN11356859, study PRJNA531348) | freshwater metagenome | isolation source: freshwater sample F1-20 | place: China: Fuxian Lake, Yuxi | collected 2017-12-25 | reverse complement strand
ACCCGTTCCAAATAATAAAGAATTAACCAATATGAAATTATTATTACTTGAAGAAGGGCATTGTTTGAGAAGTCAAACTTTATCTTTTTGTAAAGTAACTACTGTACCTAAAAATATTATGGAAGGGACAACGCTTACAACGCTAGTCCAAATGGTAAGCGCTGGTATTGGAGTAACTTTGTTACCAGAAATAGCAATTCCTTTTGAAACCAGATCAACCAAAGTATCTGTTAGTAGATTTACGCATCAAAAACCTAAACGAACTATTGGTTTGGTTTGGAGAAAATCAAATCCTCTTCATTCACAATTTAACGATATAGGATTAATTCTTAAAAATTTAAATAAATTAAATTAATTATTTTTGATCTGAATAATATTTTTTTCAATAGTTTTGCTTATAACGATCACACCTTGTTCATTTGGATGTATGCCATCACTTTGATTAAGCTCAGGTTTGAGTGCGACACCTTCTAGCAAAAAAGGGATTAAGGGTAAATCATATTTCTTAGATAATGTTGGATAAATTTGATCAAATTGATTTTTATAATTCATACCGTAAGTTGTAGGAGCTAACATACCTGCTAAAATAATTTTAATTTTTTTTTTTTGAATGATTTGAATAATTTTTTCTAAATTTTTTTCTGTTGCCTCAGGTTTAATACCTCTTAACATATCATTTGCGCCTAAACCTAAAATAACAAGATCGATATTAGGCTCAGAAGTAGCCCAACCAATTCGATTTAATCCATCAGAAGATATACTTCCTGAAACACTGCCGTTAATAATTTTAATTATATAACCTTCTTTTCGAAGACTATTTTCTAATACACCTGATAAATGGTATTCTTTAGCTAATCCGTAACCTGCCATTAAGCTATCGCCAAATAATAAGACCTTTTCTAGAGCAAAAGCTTTTATGCTCACTAGACAGAGTATGATTATTTTTATAATTAAACTTTTATTCATGACTGCTCTTCTTAAATTAAAAAACGTAAATCTTAAATACCAAACAGGTAAAGAGACAATTAAAGTTTTACAGGACATTGATTTAACCACGAAAACAAAAGAGACGATATCTGTTGTAGGAGAAAGTGGATCAGGAAAAACGAGTTTAATCATGTTAATCGCTGGTCTTGAAAGAGTTACTTCAGGTAAAATTTATTTTAAAGATCAAGAAATATCTAAATTAAGTGAAGATGAAGTCTCAGAAATTAGAAGAAAGAATATAGGGATTGTATTTCAGTCTTTCTATTTGATCCCTAACTATACAGCTGTTGAAAATGTTGCCTTAACGTTAGAATTAAATAAATTTAATAACCCTCATGAAAGAGCTAAAAATCTACTAGATCGCTTTGGCTTAAAACATAGATTTAACAATCTACCCAGTCAATTGTCTGGGGGCGAACAACAACGCGTAGCAATTGCAAGAGCCATTGCCATGAAACCAGAATTAATTCTAGCTGATGAACCTACAGGCAATTTAGATAGTGAAAATTCTAAAATGATAGCTGATACCTTATTTAATTTTGCAAAAGAAGAAGGCTCATCTTTAATTATTGTTACTCACGACCTAAAATTAGCAAATCAAGCAAAAAAAAAAATAAAAATTAAAGATGGAAAAATTGATTAAATCTAGTGAACTTGGCTTAATTTTTAAATACGCTTTAATAGATTTAAGCAGAAGCTATAAAAAAATTCAAAGTATCATTATTACACTCTTTATTAGTTTATTCATTCTAAGTTCAATTTTAACTATTGAAGAAAGTTTAAAAAAAGAATTAAATGATAACGCAAGAGCTTTGTTAGGGGGAGATCTTGAAATTGATTATAATCGAGTTCAAGGTAATTTAGAATTAATTAATCAAGTTAAAACTTTTGCTACAATATCTCAAATGGTTGAATTCAGTACCATGATATCAACTATTGATAAAACCAATAATCAAGCTTTATTTTCTAGAATTAAAACAGTCGATGAAAATTATCCTTTATTTGGCGATGTTGTTCATGAACCAACAGGAGCGATAAATAGAATTCATAATGAGCCCAATACTATTTTAGTAAATGAAAATATTTTTAAAACTTTAAAACTTGAACTCAACGAAAAAATAAAAGTGCAAGATCAACTGTTTACAGTTGTAGGTATTGTGAAAACGGTTCCTGATGTCAGTGGATTTGTTGCTTTTGGTGATTTTGCTTTAGCTGGAAAACAAACATTGGATCTACTTAAATTAAATAATTTGGGTAGTTTTCTTAATTATGAATACAAGGTTCGATTTAATACTGGCGATAATCCAAAAGTAATTTCAGAAAAAATTGTAAACTTATTTAAAGACGATAAAAAAGTTATTCTCCAATATCCTGAAAATTCAGCAAGCGGCTTAAAACGAGTCATTAATAATTTTTCCCAGTTTTTATCACTGGTTTCTATTAGTGCAATGCTTATCGCGGGCATTGGGATCGCAAATACCTTGCTATCTTTCATTAATCAAAACAATATGTCCATTGCTGTTAGAAAAGCTGTAGGTTTTTTTTCATTAAATATTAAATCGATTTACTATCTTCAATTATTCATTTTACTTTTTTTAATATCTTGTGCCGCTTATGGATTAAGTTTTTTGATCATACCTATTGTTGATGGCTATTTGTCTAAAGGTTTAGGTTTAAATATTAAACCTGTGGTATCTTTATTTAATTTTATTAAGGTATTTTTAGTTGGTTTATTAGTCTTAATTATCTTTACGATTCCAACAGTGAGTGCCATCGATCAAGTTAAAGCATCTAATTTATTTAGAAATGTTTTTCAAAACTTACAGTTCTATTATTCAAAAAAATCTATTGCTTTAAGTTTATTTTTACTTTTGCTTCTCGTCTTATTGTTTACTATAGGTTCAGCAAAGCCAGTTTATAGTTTGGGATATTTTGCTGCATTTTTTACTTGCTTAATTGTATTCTTTTTTTTATCAAAGCTTATTATCTACTTGTTAAAATCTCTTAAAGAAGTTTCTAATATTCCTCTTAAAGTATCTATAAAAAATATTACTCAAACTAAAAGTATTACCCCTATTACTATAATGTCCTTAGGCTTAGGGGTGACTTTATTATTAACTTTGTCTTTAGTTGGAACTAATTTTAAACGTGAAATTGCAAAATCTATTCCAGAAATAGCTCCTGATTATTTTTTCCTAGGCATTCAAAAAGATGAAAAAAAAATATTTGAAGATAATATTTTGAAAATGGATCAAAATGCCAATCTTGAAATTGTGCCGATAATTTCATCAGCTATTTTTAAAATTAATGGGGTCGATCCAACAACTTATATTTCATCAAACAATGATAGTTATTGGGTAATAAGCAGTGAGCGAAGATCCTCCTGGTCTCATGCGGTGCCAAAAGATAATCCATTGGTCAAAGGTCAATGGTGGGATCTATCGAAGTCAGATCAATTACAAATTTCTTTAGACTCTAAAGTTGCAAATGATTTTAAAATACAAATTGGTGACATTTTTACTTTAAATATTTATGGAAGAGAAATTGAAGGCACCATTGTTAATTTTAGAGAAGTCAATTACAAAGATCTGAGCATTAATTTTGCAATGCTATTCAATCCTCAATTTGCTAGTAACATCCCTCACGAATATTTAGCGACAGCTAAATTTACTGTAAATAAAAAGTTAAATGAAAATAAAATGTTAGAAATTTTACCCAGCTTATCTATTATCAAAATTGCAGATTATTTATTAAAAGTAACAGCTATATTAGATAAAGTTTTTATAGCAGTCACTTTTATTTCAGCAATTACTGTCCTGATTGGGTTAATTGTGATCTCAAGCGCTATTATAGTGCAAGGCAAAGTCAAAGAATTTCAAAATTTAGTATTTAAAATTTTAGGATTTTCAAAAAAAGAAATTGTTTATTCATCCTTAATTGAATTTTTAATTATTTTTATGTCTGTGATCTTAATAGCTATTTTATTTGCTACAATTGGTTCACAGTTTATCATTGAAAATATCTTTGAGCTTGACTGGCAGTTTGATCTTAAAATATTAATTTATTTAGGCTCAGCGATTGGATTAGTGACGTTATTACTCATCATGTTAACAAATTTAAAGTATCTAAATCCTAAAGTTTATCCACTTATTAGAAATCAATAGGTTTATATTTTTATTTTACTAAATAGAATTTATATTATTTTTGAAGTAATTTTTCATTTTCAATTCAATAATTAATTAAGAGATTAAATAAATTTTTTACCTGTATCTAAATATAAACACTTTTCGCAGTATTTATTAATTTCTGGTACACCAGGTGATTCTAAAGTTGACTTCATTTCAACTATTTTATTCTCAACCCACGACGTATCTGTATTGTAAGGGACTAAAGTTAAATCAAATTGTAATTTTGCTTCAAACTTTTTGGAACTTTTAAGTGCATTACATACTAAAAAGTAAGCGGTGTCGGATACTTTAAATTTCATTTTCCTTAAAATGTGAACATAGACATCCATCTGAATTTTGTAACTCTGGTGATACTGACTCTCTAAATAAGCTACATTTTTAACAGGAGTATTATTAGATTGCGCCTTATAATCTACAACAACCAATTCCTTTGTTTCCGGATCAAACCAAATATCATCTAATCCACCATGAAGTTCAATATTGGTATTTTCATCTAAATAAGAAACACCGCCTGATAATGCATTTCTCCAATGGTTCATTTGTTCATGTTGAAATGGGATCAGTTTAAGATTATTTTTTAATATAAATGGATGTGGTTTTTGTAACCTTCTATATTCATCAAATTCTTTTTTTAACAATTCATCAACTGCAGAATTCAGTGACCAGCCCGGCATACTAGGATCCTTTAGACCTTTAACTCTCTCAAGATAGAAACACCTCTTACAATCTAAAAAATTGTTGAATTTAGATCTACTAATTTTAAAAACTTCGTTAGTACCTTTTTGGTAAATAGAATTTTTTCTAGTTCGTAATGGAGTCACTTCTTTTTTATTATTCATTTTCTTTTGGATAAAAATTTTCTAGTTAATTAGTTCTTTCATCTTTTACTTAGATCCTTGATCAACATTTTAATTTCATCGTTCCTACGTGAAGTTGTTGCAATTATTTGCTATAAAATTATATAAAAAATAAAAACAATTTTCTTAGACTTAAAAAAGTTATTAATAAACCCACAACAATCAGCATTAATTTTATACTTATTTTTCTAGTAACTTTTGCAATAAATGGTGCAATTAAAAATCCTCCCAATATTAAACCAGCAAGAGCTTCCCAATCTGTAATTTTAACTAATAAAAACAATGATGAAGCAGATGCAAGATTGATAAAAAATTCTGATGCATTCACAGTACCTATAACTTTTCTAGGTTCCATTTTACTACTAAGTAAAGTCGTTGTAACAACGGGACCCCAGCCGCCCCCTCCAGCGGCATCAACAAATCCACCTGTTGTAGCGAGGGGTATAATATTTGAAATCTTTTGTTTGAAATTTATTTTAATTTTCTTAAAAGCTTTAATTAGCAAAAATATTCCCATAAATAATAAATAAAAAGCTATGATAATTGATAAATAAGGAATTTTAATTTTACTAATAATTAAAGCACCAATTAAAGCGCCTATTATTCCAGGAACTAAAAGTTTTTTAAATAATTTAAAATCAACATTTCCATATTTCCAATGATTTAAACCGGTTGATCCTGCAACAAAAATTTCAGCAACATGAACATAAGCAACTGCTTTAACAGGAGAAATTCCGTAACTTAATAAAAAAGCAGTTCCTAAAAGTCCATAGGCCATCCCCAAACTTCCGTCAATTGCTGCAATAATTATTCCAGCAAAAAGACATGAAAAAAATAAATCACTATTAAAAGGAGTTCGGTCTATATCATTTAGATAAGATAACAAAGCAGCTGCAGCAATGACAAGTAAACCAAATAAAATTCGAAAAATTTTATTACTCATTTATAAAATAAAACAAAACATAATAATCATACTTCAATTGTCAACTAAGCTTTTTGAGCTGTTAAGTATATTTTTTCCAGGTTGACAATATAATCATTTATTTCCTCTAATTTAGTCATAGTTGCTCCTATAAAAATTTAATCCAAACGCGCAACCCACATGGCTAACGCTTTCGCGATCAAAATGATTTGTTATCTAAGGGCGATCAAAACTGGCAAAAATTTAAGACAGCATAGTTTGGAGTAACTATGCAACTAAAGCTAAAAATAATTTAACAATGAATACATCATAAGCTGCTGACCACCTACTTGTCAACCTCACCTGGAACCCTTAATTTTAAAAGATAATTTCAAAAATCGTATAAGAGTTAATAGGATAAATTTATGCTATAAATTACAATTATTGATTCTTTATGCCTAATTCTCAAATAGAAGCTATTAGTCTTTTTAGTGGTGCTGGCGGTCTAGATATTGCAAGCGAACTAAATGGTATAAATATCCGTACAGCTATAGATATTGATCATGACTCAATTGAAACCTTAAAACTAAATAATCGATCTAAAACAAAAAAAATAATCGAGCAAGATATTAAAAATCTAAAAGCTAAATCTATTGAAAAATATTTAAGTAATAAAAATATCATAATTATAGGAGGTCCACCTTGTCAGCCTTTTTCTAAGAATGGCTACTGGGTAAAAAATGAAAATAGAAAAATTACTAAAGATCCAAGAAATTGTATTGAAGATTATTTTGATTTTGTCAAAATTCTTAATCCTAAAGGTTTTTTATTAGAAAATGTTGGGAGTATTTTGCATCCAACTAATAAAAAAGCAATCGAATATATAATTAATCATTCTAAAAAATTAAATTACCATCTTAAAATAATAAAAGCTAATGCTCTTGATTATGGAGTTCCTCAAAAAAGACAAAGAATTTTTTTTATTGGTTCTAAGAAAAAATTTCAAATTATTGAGCCTCAAAAGAGCCATTTTAATACTGAAAAACCTAGTTTATTTGATAATAATTTAAAACCTTATGAAAATGTTGGAAGTCACATTAAAGATTTTGAAAATTCAAGTTATAAAGAGGATGCTGAGGTTGCCACCGAGGGCACGTATTACAACGAACTTAAAAAAGTTCCGCCAGGAAAAAATTATTTAGCTCTCTGTAATCAGAAAGATTCTAAATTTATAAAAAACACTAGATTTTGGAATTTTTTACTTAAGTTATCACCTGATCTACCATCATGGACCATAGCCGCTCAACCAGGTCCATGGGTCGGACCATTTCATTGGACGAGTAGAAGATTAAGAGTTCCAGAGATAGCTGCTATCCAAACTTTTCCTAAAAATTATAAATTTTATGGAAATAGAAGATCTATTCAAAAACAAATTGGAAACGCTGTACCCCCTTTATTAGGCAAGGCAATGGTTAAATATCTTTCTACTAATTTATAGATTTCTATTAAATGCAATAAAACTTTTATACTGATGTATATTCAGTGTTTTTATACAATCAATATATTTGAAAAGATTTTTTGCTTCAAGTGTTATAGCAACCGTTTCATCTCTTATTAGGTTATCAGTATATCTATAGTGTTCGATCCCAGTTTCGCTCGCTCTAAAGCAAATGCTTGCTCTAGTATACAATGATCTATTTTTTGCCTTAGAACTAAACAATAATTTATTATCCCAGGCAGTAAAAGTTTCTGACTCTTTATGATAACCAAATATTAATGCCCAATAACTATTTAGATGATATTCTTTTAATTTAATTCTCATCCTCTCGCCAATTTGTACTCTATATTCATCTAAATTAGTTCTATAAGCAAAACTAATATTTTTAATACATAGAGAATATTTATTTCCCTTATATATAAACTTACATGGATTACTAATTGTCTCTATTATTAATTGGGATTTTTTATCTTTTAAATAATTTAATAACGAGCTGGTATCCATTTAATAAATGTAATAGTAAATAAAAAAAAGTAAATGATCAAAATATTAAGTTTATTTTCAGGTGCAGGCGGAATTGATATTGGTTTCAGAAATAACTCTTTTGAAACTTATGCAGCTATAGATAATTGGCAAACAGCTTGCGATACTCTTGAAGCAAATAAAATTACTAAAAATATAATATGCTCTAACATAAAAGATGTAGATTTTTCAAATTTTATAGGAAAAGTTAATTGTATTGTAGGTGGACCGCCATGTCCTCCTTACTCAAAATCAAGATTTTATATTAAAGAGAAGAAAAGAGCACTTGAAGATGAGGAGTCCTATACGCTTGTTTATTTTTGTAAAGCATTAGAGATAATTAAGCCAAAAGTTTTTTTCTTTGAAAATGTTCATGGGTTTTTTTTTAAACCACATAAAGCAGCTTTAGATTTTTTTGAAAGAGAATGCAAAAAGAATGATTATGAACTTTCTTATAAAATTATTAATTGTGCAGATTATGGCATTCCACAAATTAGACAAAGATTTATATGTGTTGGCTCATTAAAAAAGTTAAAAAAATTTAATTTTCCTGAAACTACTCATTCGAATAAAAAAAAGGTAGATTTGTTTAATCAGGGCAAAAAAGCATGGATCAATTGTAAAGAAGCAATTGGAGATTTAGATATTAATTTACCTGAAGATAAAGATAATTTGGCCGGATCAAAACATAAAAATCTATTAAAACAAATACCTCCTGGAGAAAATTACTTATTTTTTACTAAAGAAAGAGGTCATAAAAATCCAAAATTTAAATGGAGATCAAGATATTGGTCGTTTCTTTTAAAGTTATCTCCTGAAGAACCCTCTTGGACTATCCAAGCTAGTTTTTCAAACAATATGGGACCTTTTCATTGGAAAAATAGATTTTTAAGAATTAATGAAATCAAAAGAATACAAACTTTTCCAGACAATTATAAATTAATGGGAGATTTTAAAGATCAATGGAGATTAGTTGGCAATGCAGTTCCTCCATTACTAGCTAACATAATATCTAAAGCGATAAAAAAACAATATTTCTAATTATTTCAAAAATTCGTAATTTAAAAAATCAGTTATAGGTTTAACTCCATTTAGATCTGAATCAAATTTTATATTCTTAACTCCGTACATTGGTATCTCTTTAATTCTAGGAACATTTTGTGAGTCGTAAAATGAAATATTATCTATAGCATACTGATAATCATATTTTTCATTATCAAGATCTTTTTGAGACTTATTTGCAGTTGTTAATGTGTATATTTCTTTAATTTTTTGAGAAAGTTCTAAATTATTTATTTTCTTAAGTATTTTATTTTTTAAGTCTGATAGCGAAACTCCTATTCTAGATTTTTTTAGCATTATCGATCCGATAATTATTTTATTTTTATTAGTAGAATTTAATTGCTCGAATTTAAAAGTATGTTTTCTATCATTTTTAGTTGTTGTCTTAATCTCTAATGCAAAATTTTTTAAATAAAAATCAAACAAATCATTATTTTCCGAATGCCAAGCTTGAATTAAGAGTTCTGTAGATCTTAAAAAATTAATAATAAATAACTCTCCCCATAATCCTGTTAAGTCTATATTTTTAACATTCGATAGTTTTTCAAAAAGTTTAATTAATTTTATAGTTATTTCATCAATTCTTTTTTCTGAAATTTCATTTGGAATATTTTGTAAGATATTTTCTAAGGTTATTAAAAATAATTCTTTTATAGACTCTTGGTTTGATAAACACTTAATTAATGTAAATTTTTTTTTAATTTTTTTATCTTCTAATCTAATTGTACAATTAATATCATGCTCTATTATAATATTTGTTAAATTTTGCCCTTCTCCTTTAGGCTTAATTGAATTAATTAAAACAACGACTAATCCTTTATTATCTATACCTATTAAATGCTCAGAACTTTTATTTATTCTTATAGAATTGAAAATATTTGAATTGGTACTTATTGGTTTATTTAACTTTTTAATTTTATTAAATAGATTCATTGTCTTCTATTTACTGAAGCAACATACTCTGAGAAGAATGCAATAGGAACAAATAAGCTTATAAATGGAATATTTTCAATTTTTTTTCCCTTTCCATTTAACTTTTCAGTAATAGTTAAATCATGAATTTGAATTGAGGGATGTACTAACGCTTGCTCATCATTACTAATACCTTTCATGAAATCCCAATGGATTCTTCTATCTCCAGGAAATAGAGTTTTATCTAAATAAGAATTTTCTTTAAACTTTTCACTTTCTCCCTGGGCTGATGTAACCCGACCTTGTAGAAATTCATCAGAGTTATCAAAGTTATCAGGGTTGTCAGGGCTATCTTCAGAAGAGTAAGGTTTACGGGTACTATTATCTCCTTTTCTAAAAATAAATAAAGGACATTTAATCTTTTTTCTTTCCTCTACTCTTTTTTCGTATTGATTTTCATTTTCATTCTTATTTTGAATAGGATTCATAAAATGCTTTATTAATAAAAGTGCAGAACCGAAATTTCCTAAATCTCTTGGTTCATATTTAAATTTGTTTAAAAAAAGTTCCATAGCATCATGCAAAGATAATTCGTCTAAAACAGAAATATTTTGAGATTTTGTCCAAGGATGAATGGTAGAAAAATCATTTATATCTCTCAATTTTTTAGTGATTTTTAAAAATTCATCATGAGTTGTTAAAATATTATAAATAGTTCTATTAATTTCAGTTTTTTTTTCATCAAGTAAATGGGCATAGCCACATCTTATCGATCTTGAATAGGGTTTGTTTCTCGATATTAAAATTTTATCACTTAATACGCTTGGTCTAGCAACTTTATATTTACCTCTTCCTTCACCAAAAAAAATTGGTTGCCAATCTTTAAGATTTTGACCGCTTTCGAATATTAAACGTAATTGTCTCATATTTGACTCATTCATCTCATAAACATCTTCAAAAAAATTTTGATTTTCTTGTGTCATATAAATTCTTAAAAAAGCAGAATTTACTCCCTGGTAACCTAAAAATCTTGCTCGTTGTGTAAGTGTAGCTTCTTGCCGGTTACCCAAGGCTCTGCTTAAAAAAGTAACAGTTAAACCTTCCACTGTTAACCCTCTATCTAAACCAGAGCCTCCGACTAAAATATTTGCATAAGACTGATAATTTATTTGTGGAATGCTTCCTTCCTGTGCATTGAATCTTTCTGGAGTTCTTCCTAAACATTTAGCACTTTTAAAATAATTCCAAAATTTTTCATTTGGATAAAAAATCTTTTGTTCAGAATATTTATTTATTTCATTAAGGTTATCATTAATTTTAGACTCTAATTCTTTAAACTCATCACTATTTTTATTATTAATAGCAATAGCAATTTCATCTTGTAGACCTTTAATCCAGTTAATATAAATTTGATGAATATCTCTCTTTTGAGAAGGATGAATAATCATAGACATGTTTTCTCTTGGAACACGATTATGTTTATCGAGACACATAGCTGAAGCAACGCAAGTTAAAAAATAAATATAAGCGTCCTTAAAACTATCTGGTCTTTTTTTTTCATCTTCATAATTAGATATATCAATCTCAATTGGCTTAACAAATCTGTCTATTTTTTTTTGAGTAGAAAAAAAATATTCTAAACCAGTATAGTTTTCTCCTGACTCCAAAACTCTTCCAAATGATGGATTTAAATTATTAAAAGTACTAATTAGAAAAGTTTCGTTAGGTGTTGCGGAATAACCAATAAAAGAGTGAAATTTAAATAGTTTTCTTAAATTGGTTATTGCAAGATGTGTTGCTGTTCCTAAGAGGACTTTATTTATTTTTTCTCCTATATGATCTTTAAAGTTATTTACAAGATCCATCTCCGGATTAATTTCACATAATTCATCTGCCGTTAAATTAGTTTTTTTGGCAATAATTTCCAGAGTATCATCTGTTTGTATTTCATAAAGTTCTCTTTCGTTTTTATTTTCTGGATCATTTTTTGCAGCCTTTGTATTTAATGAGTGATGATCACTTTCGTCATCAATTATTAAAACTGGTATTTTAGAATATTTAGAATTATTACCGTCACAAGCGTCTTGGAATAATTTTGTAATATTTCTAATTCTTGACGGATTTTTCATAGATAAAATAACAATAGTTTGCTTTTCTTTTTCATCTATCTCGTTATCTAGCCAATCTTTTAAATTAGCTTTTAAAATATCTAGATTAGTTGAATTATTTATTTTTTTTTGTCCGACGTTAAGCATTACTTCAAATTTTCTGTCATCGAGAATATTATCTAATCTACTTGTATTTTGTTCAACTAATGGACCCACATAGCCAGTTAGTAATATTAAAACTCTAAAATTATTATCAGCTGCGAGGTGAAATACAGACTCCATTGATGTTGTTTTTCCACTCTGCACCTGCCCAAAACCAACACCTGTTGAATCTAAATTTGTTTCTTTATTTTTTTTTGGGTCAATACACCTTCCGAGTAAATAAACTGTATCATCTATAAGTTTTTTTTTATCGTTGTAGGTAATTTTATTCTTAGATTCTAAGTAACTTCTAAAAATTTTACCGTCTTTTAAAGGAGACCAAGTTTCAATGTTTACAGAACCTTCATCAATTTTAGTTCTTTGATTGATCTCCACAACAATATTTTCTGAATTTTCAATCATTTCAATTAATTGTTGGAGGAACAGAATCTATTATTGCATTTATATATTCTCTAACCATATGAGTATCCCTAAAACCCCTTTGTTTGCCAATGATTTCAGCAAGTACAATATAACATAACAAAGATAGCATACCTTCGATCTCTTTTTCATCATTTCCAAAGTATTGTGAACTAAATCCCTTATTCATTAATATTTGAATTTCAACTTGCTTATTTTTTCCTTTTTTATCAAAAGAATAATCTAACCACTTTTTACTTTCTATCTCCTTGTCGTTATTTAGAATTACATCAACAGTCCAGGTCTCGCCTTGAAAATTTATATTTCTTGATCTTATTTTGGTTGGTTTAGATTTTGGCTTTGGTAATTCTTTTGGTATTTCAATTGTTTTGCTTGTTTTAATTTCTTCTAAAACTGACATAGCTTTTGATAATTGTACCATGGAGGCCGTTCCGGCTTTTTCATAAGTAGTTCTTATTTCTGGAGTATGTATTTCTTTTCTAAATCTATCTGCCTGTCTAATTAGTGGCATATCATCAGAATCTAAAACAGATTTTAATTTTGTTAAAAATGCTTGTTCTTCATCCATTGTCCAATTTAAATTATCTTTTGTGTGTGTTACCTCCATATCATCATCGAAGTGTAATTCACCAAACAACCGTCTTGATATTGATGATCCTTCTTGTCTAATAAGTTTAAGTGGTTTCCATGCTTTTTCATCACTTCCAAATAACATTCTATCTCTTCTAAAAACTGAGAAACCTGCTTTTTTTGAATCACCCGGATCACAAATAGCTGCAAATCCAGTAACTTTATGTTTTTTATGTTCACAACCTAAAGGAAATTCAAATTCAAATTTTTTTTTCCAGGCAATTTTTTTAGGGTTTACTATTTCATCATCCAAGTCTTTATAACTTGGAGCTTTTAAAATCTCAAAACTTTTATATTTTAATAAACTTCCATTATATCTTATCTCGATCTTATCTTTGTCTATAAAGCCTCTATACATGGAAGCTAAATGATTCTGAACAGACTCACTCGCTTTACCTAAAATCTTATGATTTAAATCCTTTAAAGTAATTATAGTATAATGGGTATTTTTTGGCATTTTTGCAGTTTCAAATACTAAATCGTCTTTCATTTCCTCTGTTATTTTTTCAATGTCAAACTTTGCTTGAGTTGCAAAATCTTCACCTAAAGCTTTTGATTTAACACTCCAAAGATTGGAGAACCATCCTGCTGCGGTTTTCATTCCCATTCCAAATTCAGACAATCCTTCTGTTTTTTTAGGTCTCATTGCGGCTTGAAAAGCCCTTTCGTAATTTTTTTGATCAATACCTGCGGCATTATCTTTAATTTCTATAACGGAACTACTCACAAATATTTCGATCTTCAGTTTGTAGTTAGAATGTAATTGCTTAAGCCTTGATTTATTATCAACATAACTCTGAATTGAATTGTCCACAAATTCAGCCATAGCATGCCAAGGTGTATAATTAATTCTCGAAAGTACACTTAAATACCCAACTGTCGGTCTAATATTAATTGTATTCTTCATTAACAATAATTTCTTAAAATAATTTCAAACAACTTATTTAATGGGCCAGATTATATAACTAATTTAATAAAATTTATGTTTAAATCTTATACTTACAATTAGATTTATAATTCATTTTAATTTAAAAATTTATCCAATTAACTTGTTATCCTTATGCTCGAGTAAATCTTGAGGAAATATTTCGCCTGCGCTTGAAGTAAAAGAGGAAATCATTCTAACAAGATCATTCTCTAATTGTTTTAAAGTACGTTCTTTATTTGCTAACGAGTTATTAAAATCCTTTATATCTTTGTTAAAGATTTTTTTAAAAATCTCTATTTGGTCAACTATACTTCTTACAGGCATCTGAAAATTTGGACTTTTAACATTTTCCCATACTTTCATTATTTCTTCCGGGAGATTAGTAGATGCAGCATTTCTTTCTTTAAAAATAAGTAAGGATTTAATTAAACTCACGGTTATATGGATTGAAGCATAATCCATTTTGATAATTGTAATTGTATTTCCCTGTCTATTTACAAATCCAGAGTTTTCGTCAAAGTCTTTTGGAAGGCTTGTAGAAACTATTATACCATTTGTTGCCCCTTGAGTTTGCATATCATTAAATAATTTTGTTACCCATTCTTCATTCCATATCTTGGTATCCTTACTTTCAACGTAAATCTTTCCTATATTTTTTTTGCCTTTATAATTAATTGTTAGAATACAATCTGGACCCTTTGCTCCTTTCTTGACTTCTTGAATAGTATCTTCTGGAAATTTTCTTATTAAATAATCTTGGATTAATTCCTCTTGAACTTCACCTTTTATCTCACTTTTTGTCTTTGTATTTAAGCTTGCTAATTCTTCAATTTGCCTCTTATTTCTTTCATTGTCTATTTCTCTTTCTTTTTGAATTTTTTCATTTTTTTCTTTTAATTCTTTTATTAAATTATCTTTATTTAAATCTTCTTTTTTAGATTTTTGCTCTAAATCATCTTTAATTTGCTTTTCTATTCTCTTCTGTTCTTCTTCTTTAAATGATTTTATAAAAGTTTCTTTGTCTTTTTCTGCCTTAATTTTAGCTTGAACCTCTGCTTCTTTTTGTACTTTAAGCTTATCTTTTTCTAATTGCTCAATATATTTTTTAATTTTTTTATCAGCTTCTTCAGAAGCTTTTTTACTTTCAGCTTTTTTAACTTCTTCTATTTCCTTTTGCTGTTTTTCTATTTGTAATCTAAATTTATTTTCGGCTGCTTGTTCCGCTTGTTTTTTTGCTTCTTTCTGAGCACTTTCAAAGTGTGCATTAAAAGCATCTCCTGCATCAATAGTTGCCCGACATTTAGGGCATGTTATTTTTAAATTATTGTTCATAGGATAAATTTTTTCAAGCGTTGATTAATAATCTATAATTAATAAATTTTTTTCTCTCATTTAAAATTTCTGCTCAGATTTGTGAAATACATTAAAACTATTATAGCCCCATCACATAAGCTTGTAAGGTAGTCTAAAAAAATTTCTACTCCATCATAAGCAAGTGGTTCAGATAAAAAACTTGTAGAAATAATTATTAAAGAAAATATGTATAAAAATTTTCCTTTTTTTTTAAAGTTATAAATCAGATATAAGCTAATGAAATGTAAAGCAAATATGAAAAGCATTATTAAACCTAAATAAATTGGATATTCCTGCATTACTTTTGCATTAAAATTTTCAACAAGATCAGATTGAAAAAAAAAATAGTAGAAAAAAAAAATTGTAAAAAACAAAATATCTAAAATTATTATTCTTTTAAATAGGGTTTGAAGATTCATTTTATGTCAAAAATTTATTTGCTTCTAAATACATACACTTTTCACAATTAGTATTAAGATTAGGAATTGTTTCAGATTCTAAGACTTTTTTAACTTCAGTTATTAAATTTTTTAATTTTGAGGTATTTGCCTCATAAGGAATTAATTTTGCAGTAAAGTTTAATTTGTCATCAAATTTATCATAAGATTTTTCTGCATTATAAACTAAAAAGAAAGCGCGATTTGAAACATTGAAGTTTAATTTTTTTCCCATTTGTTGAAGAATATAAACATAGATATCCATTTGCAGTTTATATGATTGATGGAAAGGATTATTCAAATAAGTTTCAACCTCAACAGGCGTAGCAGATGACTGGGTTTTATAATCAACAACTACTAATTCTTTTTTATCTTTATCAAACCAGAGATCATCAATACCACCATAAATTTCTAAATTTGTATCTGTATCAATAAAAGATATTCCACCCCTTAAAGAATCACGCCATTTATTTAGATCCTCATGCTCAAATGGAATAAAGTTTAAATTTTGTTCAAGCATTATTGGATGAGGTTTTTTTAAAATCCTATAAATATCAAATTCTTTTTTCAATAAAGTGTCTACTGCAGAATTTAAAGTCCATTTGGGCATTGATGGTTCTTTTAGTCCTTTAACTCTGTCCAGGTAAAAACATCTTTGACATTCTACAAATTGATTTAATTTTGATCTGCTCAATTTAAAAATATTATTTGTTTCCCTTTGATAGAGCGTATGCTGTTGAGTTCGTACTGGTTTTACTTTAGCTAAACCAGCAATCGATGATAAAAATCCAGTTAATCTCTTATTATTTTTAGCTGCCAAAACAGGTTCGCTATTTGAGCTTAAGATATTAAAAAAATCTGAGAAAGAAGTAGTTTTTTTTTTTATTTTTTTTTTAAAATTAAATTCTTCTATTTTTTTTAATAATTTTTCTGGAAGAGGTTTTGATTTAATTTCTTCTGCATATAAAAAAAGAATATTTCTTGTAAATTCATAATCTTTTAAAATTTTTTGGAGATTAGCATCTGCTTGAATTGCATTCAAAACTTCTTCTCGATCTTTAGGATCAAGATTTCCATCTGCAAGTTGCATTATTTTAATTTCATCAATCATTTTTGAATTTTAATCTAAGTTCCTTTCTGCAATTTGATAATCTACTTAAGACTGTTCCTTCACTACCTACCCCAATTATCATTTGAATCTCTTTCATGCTGAGTTGTTCAGCTGCTAAAAACAGAATTTCTTTACACTTTTCACCCATATTTTGTATGATTGCTGAAACAGCCGCAAATTTAAATTTCATCTCAAGCCTTTCTTCATTTGGTATTATTTTTTTATCCTCAATTTTAAATTCTTTATCCGTTTCTAGATCAGTCAAACTTTGATTTTTTTTTGTCTTTCTGAATTCATCTATCAAGATATTCTTCATTTTTAAAACTGCAATTGCAATAAGATTTGGATGATTTTCATACTTTTCCCAATTTTTTTTTAAATATTCAAAACAGCTATTTACTAATTCATAAGGATCAATTTCTTTAGATATCCCTGGTGCAATTAATACTAGTCGTTTAATAAAAGGCTCATCCAATTTATTCACGGTAAAAAATATTACAACAACCCAATATAATTGTATATTCTTTATAATTTCCAAGTTGGCTCCTGCTTACCGTATTAAAAAGTCCCTAAATTAATTTAGGGACTTTTTTAAATGAACTTAAATAGTCGTAAACTTACCATCCTAATCTTGGTGATACGTAACCCTTTAAACTATAGTCCGAACCGTAAAAGTCATATCCACCATTCATTTTAGGAACAGAGTAACCCTTTAAACTATAGTCCGAACCATAAAAGTCATATCCACCATTCATTTTAGGAACAGAGTAACCCTTTAAACTATAGTCCGAACCATAAAAGTCATATCCGCCACCTAATTTAGGGACTGAATAACTTTTATATTGTGCAAAAGATTTGGTTGTGACTGTAGTAAAAGCTAAGATTAGTATTGTTACAGCTAATAGACTCGTGATTATTTTTTTCATTTTTTTCCTTTGTTGTTGTTGTAACTCTTTAACGTTCGAGGTCCATTACTTGTTCAAAAATTTTTTAATAATAGTTGATTAAAATCAGAGTTTTACGGACTGAAAAAAGACTTAAAAATCTGTAATTAAAATAAAACAACTCTACTGAGAATGATATTTTGCCATCTCATTAAGCAACAGAGTCATATTTTTTTCTATTATATTGATATCATTCATTAATTTTGCCGCTGATGGTTCAAAATTAGTCAAACTTTCTCTTGTGATCTCTTTTTTTGAAACTTTTAGATTTTCCATTCTTTGCTCAATAGAAGGATGAGTATCTCCAGGATGCTTTTGTTCTGCTTTAAATATTTCATCTAAAACAAATTCTAATTTTTCATAATTTAAATCTTTTTTAACTATATTCATAAAATTAACACTTAAATTATCGATTTTTTTAATTCCGGTTGAAATTTCTTCATAATATTCTTTTTCAAAATTAGACCAAAATAGTTCGTATAGAGCTAATTTACATAAAGTATTAATCATTATTTTAGCACTACCTACAGCTTTTGAACCATTGATATCTGCAATTAGCTCCCTATGTTTGCTTATTTTTTCATCTTTTCTTGAAAACTCATTGAATAAAAAAATAATAGGATATATTGCAATACTAATTATATTTCTTTCTACAGCTCTCTTATTTTCATTTAAAAAGTTTTCAAAAGCATAAAATTGTTCATTTAAACGTATTCTAATAGGCGCAAATAAAACACTATAAATTGTATCCTCTCCTGAGAAATGTGCTAGCTCATGACCAATTATACTTTCAAATTCTTGGATAGTTAAAACCCTTAAATAAGGCAATGAGATGTAAAGAGTTTCGCCCTCTATATTAATTTCATTGTGGCCATCAAAAATTTTCATTTTCATATTTGATGCAAAAAAGTCCGTTGTTAACCCAACAATAATATTATCTGGTCTTTTAGCGCCTATTTTTTCTGCAACTTTTTGAACTATAGAAAAAATATTTTTCTGACCTTCTTTTTCAAGAATATATGCAATTCTTGAAATTCTTTTAACCATTGTAAAATTAAAAATTCCAGTAGCTATTGGAGGTAATATTTTTAAAAGTGTTGCAAAAGATAAAATTAAAACAATTACATAAAAAAGTCTTAAGCCAGCAATTTCATTAATAAAACAAAAGAAAATAAAAAAGAAATTTAATGCAAATAAAATTATATAAGCAATAAGTCCATAAATTGTTAAAAAAGTAAGATAGGGAAAAATTTTTGAAATTAAATACCTATTAAGTCCACAGATAAAACTAAAAACGATTATAGACGTTGGTATTAAAAATCCAATAAAAAGATTGATGGCACAAAGTTTTTCAAAAATTAATATAATTTTTGAATTAATAATAAGAAAACCAAATCCGGAAAATCCACTAATTATTCTGTAAAAAACCAATGGAAATATGGTTAAAATAATTAAAGAAATTAAAAATATTTCAAATGATTTTTGTTTGTATTCCTTTAAAATATTTGGGATAATCATTAATTTAACCTTGAAACATATACTAATTATATACATGAATAAATATTATAGAGTTTTAATAATTCTTATTTTAATGAACGTGTCTGCTTCAGAATCTCATGCGTTTATTTCTGCAATAGCAAAAGTATTCAAATTAGCCAAATCAACTAATGTTGTGTCAAAAACTGATAATATTTTTCCACCTAAATCTGATGTATTACAAAGTGTAAAACCATTAGAAGCAGAAAGTATAAACATAAATATTATTGAAAAAATAGGTTTAGAAGAAAAGAATAAGTATCTTAGATTAATTAGAGAAGGCTCAGATGAAGCCATACTTACTGAACATGGATATAAGCAAAGTGTAAATACTGAAAATGAAAAATTATATGATTATACAAAACCGTCATGGAACACACTTAGAGCAGATTTAAAACCTAAAAACTCAGCATATGGCTGCAAAAGTGGTAGTGAGTTTTATATTTTTTCTATTTTACCAAAAAGAAATCAAGCTTTGATTAATTCAAGCGATAAAAAAATTGGTAAAGCAACTTTACGTATTGAGTATAGTAATGCTCAAGCTACAATACTTTCTATATATATTGATAATACAAAAATATATTTTGTTTTGCTTCCTGATTATGGTTTTTATGTAAGTAAATCATCAGATACAATAGAAAGTATTAAAGATAAAATTTCCAAAAAACATATAACTCAAAATGGATATTGTTTTGAGAGAAACTTTGAAACTGAAGAATGGGTAAGGTATACAAACTCAATAAATAATAATATTAGTGACCCATCAAAAATTCTAATTGAAAGACTCAAATAATTTTTAAAAAAAAATAACTATAAAAATATAATTATGACAACAGATGCTTTGATCATCTGTTGTCTTATGCTAGTGTTTAAGATAACCCTTATTTATCTTCTCTCTTAATTTTGAATTAACAAACTTCTTCGCTTCCTCTGGCTTTTTAAATGATCTAACAAATGTTGCTGGATTATTAATGCCAACTCTACCGAAACGTATCTCAACATCTTTGCAAGAAAGCTTAATTTGCCAAAACTTGTGTGAATTTTCTATATCATTGTGATACTCAAGATATGCTTTCATTTTTTTCCTTTATTAGTTTATATTTATTAAACGATACAAGTTCAGGATTTATTCATTTTTAATTATTGGCATAATTGCTTGTTTTTTTAACCATTTTTTCAAAAATATAAGGCTAATTTGACATAATAAATTTTTATTAAAAAATCTTTGAATAAAAATCCGTCCTCAAACGTTAAACTATTATAACAACAACATAGGTAAAAAATGAAAAAAGCCAAAAGAAACAACTCAAATTTGTTAAAGGTAATAGACAATACTGAGATAAGCATAGAGATAAAAAAGAAACAGGACGAAGATAAGTCTTATGAGGCTTTTAATGAAAAAATAAAAGAAATCATTAGAGGTGAAATTAGAAATCTTTTTGAAGGTGTAAAACATGCAGATTTGGCTTTAATGGTATACAATTTTTCTTTTCACTTAACACAAGAGCTAATCTTCGATAAAATGCCAATTGGAAGTTTTCAACATGCATTAAATTCTGGCACAAAAGAAGCTCAACAAAACTACTTTGAGCACTTAGATAATGAATACTCAATTAAGCCAAGAGAGGTAGCTGATAATGAGAAAAGCAGAACAATTAACTAAATTAATAAAATGAAAAAAAGTAAAAAAATCAATACACAATTTAAAGTTGTACAAAGCAATACAAATCTAGAGGAAAAAAAGGAAGATGCTCAAAAGGAAAAAAATTTTTCAGATTTTAATAAAGCTTGCATAGATTTTATAAGTGTTGAACTTAAAAAAATATTTGAAAATTCAAAGATGGAAACTGACGTAAAGCTTTGCACTTTCATTTTTCATCTAACACAAGAGTTTGTTTTTGATAAATTGCCTATGGGAACTGTTACCAGAGCTATTTATACAGGGTTACAAAATGCCAATGAATCTTATCTTGCTTATTTAAAAGATGCCTATGATATCAAAACAAAAGAAGAAGCTTTAGATACAGAAAATAGGACAGTTAATTAATGAAACAGTACTTTGAATATAAGAATCCTTCAGAAAATTCTTTTAAGTTTTGGCAAATAGAACTTAATGGGAAAAAAGTTACTGTCAAATATGGAAGGATTGGAATCGCTAATCCTGCAAGTATGATAAAGGAGTTTGGATCAACTGAAGATGCTAAAAAATATTCGGAAACTGTAATAAGAGAAAAAACTGGCAAAGGGTATAAAAAAAAATAATTTTCGTTGTTAAGAATAACGAGATGAGCTTTTCCTAATGTTGCCTGCGTTTGTTGTTTTGATAGTTGGCTACGGTACTACAAAAATAATTTCTTTTTCGTTTGCTGAAATTAGGGATGCTTTATTTCTAAGGTTTCTCAACATTCTATTAGAGAAATATCCTTAAATATGTTCAAGCACCTGCATAACCTTGGTTTATTTATTAAAAACAATTTAAAATAACTTTTTTTACCGGCAATAGTTAATCTTGGTTTATTTGAAAGAGCATGTAATAAAATAGAATTTTTTGCATAAGTTGCAATGACTTGATCTGGATCTTCGGTCTTTCAATGAATTGTTCCATCGATCAAAAAGAGCGGAAATATCTTTTTTAGAAAACCGTTTACGAATTTTTACTCTCATCTTCAGGATTTGGTTTAGGATCTGATGATGTTTGATTGCTAAAAGATGGTTGCGACTGAGGCTCTACATCAGTTACTTGTGGACTTTGCGATTGTGTTAGATCGCTAGAAGATGGTTGCGACTGTGATTCTCTGACAGTTTCTTGTGGATTTGGCGGCTGATATTTAAATTTATCAGAGTCTT
>SXGQ01436436.1_pt1 | contig 22420 bp, 21 predicted proteins | sample 3178371 | NCBI WGS metagenome assembly SXGQ01 (sample SAMN11356859, study PRJNA531348) | freshwater metagenome | isolation source: freshwater sample F1-20 | place: China: Fuxian Lake, Yuxi | collected 2017-12-25 | reverse complement strand
GCGTGCCGTTCAGGTCTACGTCGTCGGCCAGGCTCAGCAGCCTGGGACCTATCTGGTCTCGAGCCTGAGCACCATGCTCAATGCGGTTTTTGCCAGCGGCGGACCCAGCCCAAACGGCTCCATGCGCAATATCCAGCTGCGCCGGGGTGGTAAGACGGTGACAGTGCTGGACCTGTACGACTTCATTGGCAAGGGCGACCAGGGCCGTGACATGCCCCTGCGATCCGGCGATGTGATCGTCATCCCGCCGGCCGGCCCGCGCGTGGCTATTACTGGGGCGCTGGATCAGGCGGCCATTTATGAGCTCAAGCCCGGCGCCAGCGCCTTGGGCGATGTTCTGAGCCACACCGGCACCCTGCCGGCCCTGGCAGACCCGCGCAAGGCCGTGCTCGAGCGCATCTCCAACGATCGAACCCCTCCGAGAGAGGTGCACGATCTTGCGCTCGATGAGACGGGCCTGCGCACCCTGCTGCGCGATGGTGATGTGCTCACGGTCCTGCCCATCAGCCCTGCTTTTGCCAATGCGGTGACGCTGCAGGGCACGGTGGCTCAGTCGCTTCGCTACCGCTGGATCGAGGGCATGCGGCTGATGGACTTGTTGCCCGACCGAGAGGCGCTGATCACCCCGGGATACCACAGCCGTAAAAATTTGCTGGTTCAAAATTTGCAGTCACTGGAAGCAGGGACCAAGCTGGTCGATCGGGTGCGCGGTCTGGCCGATGAAATCAATTGGGACTATGCGGTGATTGAGCGGATGGACAAGGAGAGGCTGAGCACCCGTGTGCTGCCGTTCAATCTGGCGGGTCTGGTGCTCAGAAAGGACCCCACTCAGAACCTGCCCTTGCTCCCCGGAGATGTGGTCACGATTTTCAGCAACAACGACCTGCGCCTGCCGGTCAGTCGCCGCACCCGCATGGTCAGGCTCGAAGGCGAGGTGGCGGCGCCCGGGATTTATCAGGCCGAGCCCGGAGAGACCATCGCCCGTTTGATCGCCCGCATCGGCGGGCTCACCTCTCAGGCTTATGTGTTTGGCACGGAGTTCACGCGCGAGAGCGTACGGCAGAGGCAGCAGGAAAGACTGGATGTCGTGATACGCCGGCTGGAGGCGCAGGCGCTGGCGCAGGCCACCGGGCAGGCTGTCAACGCCCCGGGTGAGCGCGCTGCGCAGCTGCAAGCGACTATGGCTGCCCAGCAAGCGCAGCTGCGCAGCCAGATCGAGCGCTTGCGTGAGGTCAAGAGCAATGGCCGGGTTGCGCTCGAACTCGACCCCAAGGCGCGTGATCTGGTCGCTTTGCCGGCCATACCCCTGGAAGATGGCGACCGCATCATGGTGCCGGCTGTGCCGGGCTTTGTCGCGGCCGTTGGCTCGGTCAACAACGAAAACGTGTTCATACACCGTCCGGGTAAGACGGTGGCTGAGGTCATACGGTCGGCCGGCCTGACTGAAGATGCCGAGCCCGATCAGGCCTTTGTGCTGCGTGCGGACGGCAGCATCGTGGCCCGGCGTGACCGCAGCAGCGTGTTTTCATTCGGCCTGGGCTCCGGGCGTTTTGAATCCATCGAGCTGATGCCAGGCGACACCGTGGTCGTGCCGGCCATGCTGGACCGAGAGAGCCGCTACAACTTCCTGATCCGGGCGGCCAAGGACTGGACGCAGATCCTGTCGAATTTTGGCATCGGTGTGGCCGCGCTCAAGACGCTGCGCGACTGAGGATGCCGGCATGAACGACACGCCTGCTTCGGGTCCGGTCGACGAAGACGAAATCAGCCTGCTCGATCTGCTGCAAGTCGTCGCTGACCACTTGCGTCTGCTGGTGTTGGGCCCTTTGGCCGCCGGCTTGGCGGCCTTGGGCATCAGCTTTGCCATCGCGCCGACCTTCACGGCCAGCGTCAAGTTCTTGCCTCCTCAGCAGCAGCAAAGCGCGGCGGCGAGCATGCTGGCCAATCTTGGTGCGCTCGGCGGCCTGGCCGGGGCGGCTTCGGGCCTGAAGAACCCGTCGGACCAGTACCTGGCCTTCATCAAGAGCCGCAGCGTGCAAGACGCTCTGATCGAGCGATTTGGCTTGATGAATCGCTACGGGGTTGAGTTGCGCCAGGATGCGCGCAAATCCCTGGAGGGGGCGACCCGCGCCAGCAGTGGCAAGGATGGCCTGATCACGGTGGAGATCGATGACAAGGATCCGAAGTTCGCCGCCGAGCTGGCCAACGCGCATGTGGAGGAGTTGCAAAAGCTGCTCGCTCGATTGGCAGTGACCGAGGCGCAGCAGCGGCGGATGTTTTTTGAAAAGCAGCTCCAGCAGGTCAAGGGCAGTTTGACCCAGGCCGAGCAGGCGCTCAAATCCAGTGGCGTCAACGCCAGCGCGCTCAAGGCCAGCCCGCAGGCCGCGGTCGAGGCGGTGGCCCGTCTGCGCGCAAGCATCACCGCCCAGGAGATCAAGATTGCCAGTCTGCGCGGCTATCTCAGTGAAAGCGCGCCGGAGTTTCGGCAGGCTCTGACCGAGTTGGGAGCCATGCGCGCCCAATTGGCGCGCGCCGAGCAACAGGAAGCGCCAGTGGCCGGGGGCAGCGACTACATCGGCCGCTACCGTGACTTCAAGTACTACGAGACCTTGTTCGATCTGTTTGCCAAGCAGTACGAGCTGGCTCGGGTGGATGAAAGCCGGGAGGGGGCAGTCATCCAGGTGCTTGACGCAGCCCAGCCGCCCGAACGCAAGTCCAAGCCCAAAAAGGCTCTGATTGCCGTCATCACAACCCTGGCGACAGGCTTTGCGTTGCTGCTCTTCGTGTTTGTGCGGCAGGCGCTCATCAATGCAGGCCGTGATCAGGAGTCGGCGGAGAAAATCGGTCGACTCAAGACGGCCCTGCGACGCGCCTTCGGCCGCGCATGAAGGGCACAGCCCAGCTGCGGCGTTCTTAAAGTTCGGTGCTTATTTCTGAGTCAGGCCTGTGAACTGCCAGGCCAGGTTCAGGCCCATGACCCTGACCCGAAAGTCGCCGTGGGGCGCGGCCATCTGACCCAGGCTGGCCAGCACCGACAGGCCTGGGTTGAGCTGATAGCCAACCGAGGCATTGGCTTGCACCACAAGGCCGTTGCCAGTGGCCAGTCCTCCGCCGCCGGCAGCGCCGACCAGGCCTTCGAGTTCGCCAAACCAAGGTCCGCCCAGGCGCTGGTGTACACCAGCGCCAAACAGCCCAGTCATATAGGCCCCGGCCTGTCCGCCGTAGGCGGCGATGCCCTGGCCTGACAAAAACCAGCGCCGAGCCTCTTTGTCGGTGGGCAGGAAGTTGTCCAGGGCAATGCCCATGTTGTCCACCGCGACGCTGGGCTTTGTTCGCCAGTTCGAAGAGGCGCCGCCGTAGCGCTGGTGGACCCAGCGCGTGCGCAAAGTCCTTCGATCGAACGACTGCACATCTGCGGCCGTGGGCACTGTGCCCGCTTCTGGCAGATCAAACCGGTGGGTCAGCTTGAGGTCGAGGCTGTTGGCCTTGAAGCTGCGTGAGGGGGCTTGGACCCGGCTGAGTCCCACCTCAAGGGCCATCCACCGGCTCAGTGGCTGCTCGAGCGCCAAGCCCGCTTCGAACAGCATCCCGCCGCCCGTATCGACCTTGCCTCCACCGGCCGGCCCAGCGGCCGCTTGCAGCTTGAGCTGGGTGCCGTTGCCCACGGGCCAGCGGTAGCCGCCGCCGAGCAGGATTTGCATGTAGCCGGTACTGCGTCCGCCCATGGCCCCTTCGGCGTGCAGGCGCAGATAGCTGTGCCTGTTCAGTTCGCTGATCCACTGCGCTCCCAACAGTTCCATGGTCGGGTGCTGGGCTGAGCATGGTGGTCGGGCCAGGTACAGATTTAGGTATGAGCCCGGGCGCAGTGGCGTGACTTTTGGTGTCTTGACCGAGCGTCCCCGTGAACCCAAGCTTACGCGATCTGGCCGCCGGCCTGCTTGGAATCGGAATCGGTATTCAAGCTGATTTGCACGATGATGCGCAGCGCCTTCACCACAATGTCAGCGGGCAGACTGGGCTGGCCTTGCTCGGGCAGCCAGGGCACGTGGACAAAGCCACCGCGGGCACGATGGCCCATGCCTGCCAGTTCATGCATCAGCGTGTAGAACACGTGGTTGCAAACGAAGGTCCCGGCGCTTTGCGAAATCCGCGCGGGCACGGCCGCATTCGTCAAAGCCTGAACGCAGGCCTTGATCGGCAGGCGGCTGAAATAGGCCGCTGGCCCGCCCGCGATCACAGCCTGGTCTATCGGCTGCTGCCCTGCGTTGTCGGGCATCGGGGCATCGTCCACATTGATGGCCACCCGCTCCAACTCGATCGCCGCGCGGCCGCCAGCCTGCCCGACACACAGCACCAGAGACGGGCGGTGCTCGAGCACAAGCTCTTTCAGGCGCATGCCCGACGCGCCAAACGCTGTGGGCAGGCTGGCGCTTTCCACCCGGTGGCCTGCGATGATCTGCCCCTGCAATTGCAGCGCAGCCAGTGAGCTTGGATTTTTTCCGGAGTCCCGGTCCTCACCAAAGCCGTCGAAGCCGGTGATCAGAACGCAAGGCAATGGCGAGCCACTCATCCCAAAACCGGCTGTGTGCTGCTCGCGTCCGGGCCGGGCATGAATCGACTCGAACCGTTGTGCGCTGAGCTGCTGGGTCTGGGCTCAGACCAGACCCTGTGTGCGTGCCAGGTGGCTGGCCTGCGATCGGCTCTTGACGTTCAGACGACGGAACAGGCGCCACAGGTGCACTTTGACAGTGTGTTCGCTGATCTCCAGTTCATCAGCGATGTCACGGTTGCTCAGTCCCTTGTCGAGCATGATGAGCAACTGCTTTTGGCGTTTGGAAAGTTTTTCAGGGGGCGCGCTGGGCTCTGCGCCTTCTTTCATCAGCAAAGCACGCAGTTTGTTGGTGATCTCAGCCGGTCCTGCCGACTTGGCCACATAGGCTTGAGCACCGGCCTCCAGCGCCAGATCTTCATAGTCCTGAGCGGCCGCCGCCGAAAGCACGACCAGCGGGACTTCGGGCATTTGCTGCTTGAGTTCACGCACGCCAGAAACACCGTTGGTGTCGGGCAGTTTGAGGTCCAGACAGATCAGTTCTGGTTTGCCATGGGTTTGCATCGCCGGGCCGATGGCTGCCATCCGGTCAAGCTCCACCACATTGAGTTTGCTGTTCAGACGCCGGATCAACATGACCACAGCCTCACGCAGCAAAGGGTGGTCGTCTACAACAAAGATGCTCATAAAAGCCCGAGGGTTCGAAAGGATTTCTGGGATGGTTTCTGACTAATTTTGACAATTCTAAGTCAAAAAGTATCCATTCAGCTTAGTCGTCCCCCCGGGACGCTTTTGGACCATGGGACCCGACGACCCCGGGCGTCCAAAGGTTCAGTTATCGATACGAGCTAAAAGGGCCATTTTTGCAGGAGGATTCCAAAGCGCATCCAGCGCGGCCACCGCAGGGAGGACGGATTCTGCTCTTTGTCAGATTAACCCGTTCGAATTCATTAGTACAATATTTTTACAAATTTGCAGACTCCGAAGACGCCATGAGCGCCGCCAAGGCCTGCAGCACGGCCTCTTTTTCGGGGGCCAATCTCAGTTGGTGGGCATGGTCCTGGAGTGCCGCCGCGTCGCCCTGCCTCAAGCGGGCTGCAACCGCGCCCGCATCGCGCGGTGAATCAAAAGCCACGCTTTGCACGAGCAGCGCGCCGTCTGCGCCGAGCAACTTGATATAGAACTTTCCGTCGGTGTCGCGGTACTGTTTGATGCTCGGCGGTGATGCCTTGGCCGTGTTAGTGCTGCTGCTGGCCACGGGTGTGCTGCGCAGGCTGCGCAGGCCGACCGCCTGGCGCAATTGCGCCATAAACGGGGTGGCGATCTGCCTGGCCTTGGCTGCGCCAGCGAGCAAGACATCCTCGATATGCCCCGGGTTGGACATCAGATCCTGGTAAGCGCGGCGCATGGGGGCGATCTCACGATCAATCCGCTCAAAAAGCATGTCTTTGGCCTGGCCCCAGGCAATGCCATCGGCATAGGCTTGGCGCATGGCTTGCGTCTCCTGCGCGCTGGCGAAGGCTTGATAAATTTCGAACAGGGCCGAGCCCTCGGTCGATTTGGGTTCGCCAGGTTTGCGCGAATCGGTGACCAGAGCGGCTATTTGTTTGCGCAGCACGTCTGGCGGTGCGAACAGCGCAATCGTGTTGTCATAGCTTTTGCTCATCTTTCGCCCGTCGAGTCCGGGCAGGGTGGCCACAGCCTCCTCGATCGCCGCCTCCGGCAGCACCAGATGTTGGCCATAAAGGTGGTTGAAGCTGGCGGCCATGTCGCGGGCCATCTCGATGTGCTGGATTTGATCTCGACCGACGGGCACCCTATGGGCCTTGAACATGAGGATGTCGGCGGCCATCAGGACCGGATACATGAACAGGCCAGCTGTCACTTCGGCATCGGACTCGAGGCCGGCCGCCAAATTTTTGTCCACCTGGGCCTTGTAGGCGTGTGCACGGTTGAGCAGGCCCTTGCCGGCCATGCAGGTCAAAAACCAGGTCAGCTCCGGGATCTCTGGGACATCGGACTGGCGGTAGAAGGTCACGCGCTGTGGATCGAGTCCGGCGGCCAGCCAGGTGGCGGCAATCTCCAGGGTCGATCGCTGTATGCGTTCGGGCTCGCCCACTTTGATCAGCGCGTGGTAGTCGGCCAAGAAATAAAAGCTCTGGACGTTGGCCTGAAGGCTGGCCCGCACGGCCGGGCGGATGGCGCCCACATAGTTGCCCAAATGGGGAGTGCCCGAGGTGGTGATGCCGGTCAGTACGCGCAGAGGTTTCATGGATGGCAAAGGTGGGTCGAAAGATTCAGCGGCCGATGAACACGCCCAGCGGCCACAGCAAGGCGCCCAGGGCCTCGTAGCTCAGGCCCATGAGGGGTTTCATCCACCAGTTGGTTACGATGCCGGTCAGCACCAAGGCCATGACGATGAAAAAGCCCCAGGGCTCGATGCGCGACAGCAGCACGGCTTGCCGCCAGGGCAGCAGGCCGACCAAAATACGTCCGCCATCAAGCGGCGGCAGCGGGAACAGGTTGAACGCAAACATGACCAGGTTGACCAAGATCCCGGCTTTGCACATTTCCAGAAAAAAGGGCTCGCTCACGCCAGCAGCGCCCAGCAGATAAAACGCTGCGCCCCATAAAAAGGCTTGGATGAAGTTTGCCGCAGGCCCGGCCAGTGCCACCCAGATCATGTGTTGTTTGGGTTTGCGAAGTCGGCCAAAGTCCACAGGGACGGGCTTGGCATATCCGAACAGAAATTGACCTGCGGTGGCAAAGTACAGCAGCACTGGCATCAAGAGGGTGCCCACCAGATCAATATGGCTCATCGGGTTGAGTGTGACCCGCCCCATTTGCCAGGCTGTTGGATCGCCGAAGTGGCGCGCCACATAGCCGTGGGCTGCTTCGTGCACGGTGATGGCAAAGAGCACCGGCAGCGCGAAAAGCGTCACTTTCTGGATCAGGTCCGAGAGGTCCATGTCTCGATTGTCTCAGAGCCGCCGTTGAGACCGGCCGTCGGCGGTGCTTTATGCGCTCAGCCCAATCCGATGGCAGACAGGCAGCCGCGGCCTGCTCGAAGCACGACGGGCTCGTGGCCCTGACCCATGGGCACCAGATCGATCACGGTGGTGGGCGCGAGTGGGCACGCGCCCGCGTCGATCACGCCGGCCAATTCGTGCTCGAGCGCTTGGCGGATGGCTTGCGCCCCGTTGAGCGGCTCACTGTGACCCGGCAGGATGAGCGTGGCAGCCAGCAGTGGTGAACCGTGCTGCTCAAGCAAGGCCTGCAGTGCTCTGTGATCGGGCAGGCGCAGTCCGATGGTCTTGCGCGATGGATGGCTCAGCCGCCTGGGCACTTCCTTGGTCGCCTCCAGGATAAAGGTGTAAGGCCCTGGCGTCGCAGACTTGAGCAGGCGGTACTGCCGGTTGTCCACCCGGGCGTAACTGGAGAGCTCGCTCAGATCGCGGCACAGCAGTGTGAGGTGGTGCCGCTCGTCGATCCCCCGAATGCGGCGTATCCGGTCGGCCGCCGCTTTGTCATCGAGGTGGCAGGCCAGGGCATAGCTGGAGTCGGTGGGCACAGCCAACACCCCGCCCTGGATCAGCAGATCACAGGCCCGTCTGATCAAGCGCGCTTGCGGGTTGTCGGGGTGAACGTCAAACAACTGAGCCATGGTCTAGCCACTTCCTGAGCGCACTTTCAGTGTGGCGCCGCACACCTAGCGAGCCTGCTGGGCAGTACGGCTCTGGCGCAGTGTCAGCCAGGTGCCGCTGGCTCCGCAACCGGCAATCACGCACATCCCCAGCAGAGACCAGCCATCGGGCGTGTGGGAAAACACCAGCCAGCCTCCGATGACGGCGAAAGCGATCTGGGCGTAGATATAGGGTGCCATCACGGCCACGGGAGTACGCTCGTACGCCAGGATGAGCATGAAATGCCCCACCGCGGCCGACATGCCCATGATCATCATCAAGATCCACTCGTACCCGCTGAGCTGCGCCCAGGCCCAGGGCAATGCCACAGACGTCACCAGGGTACCGATCCAACCCGTGTACAGGTGCATGGTCATCGGGTCTTCGGTGCGGACCATGCGGCTGGTCATCAGCTGGAAGGTGGAGTTGGCCAGCAGCACCAGCAGGGGCAGCAGCAGGGCGGAGCTGAAGGATTCGCCGCCAGGGCGGATGATGATCATGGCACCTGAAAATCCGCCCAGCACCAGCAGCCAGCGCAGGCTTGTGACCCGCTCACCAAACAGCAAGGCTGCCAGCAGCGTGATGACCAGAGGCGAGAGCGAGACGATGGCGGTGAATTCGGCCACCTGAACATGCTTGAGCGCCTCAAAGGCGGCCAGGCTGCTGCTCACCAGCACCAAACCACGCAGCAGCTGCAGTCCTGGGCGTGCAGTGCGCCAGATGCCCCAGCCGCGCTTGGGCACCACGATCACGGTGGTGGCGACGGCCTGGAAGAAGTAGCGAAACCACAGGGCCATCATCATCGGCACTGTGGTCAAGATCAGCTTGGTGGCGGTGTCGAGGGTGGCAAAAAATGCCACGGCGCCCAAAGTCAGCGCGATGCCGGTCAGGGCCGACGACGGCATCCTCGGGGGGCTCACTGGATGCGGTCTTCCAGCAACTCCCAGACCGCGGTCAGATCGCCGGGCAGGTAGGGCAGGGTGCCCAGATCGGTGTGACTTTCGTCGGGGCTGTGGAAATCGCTGCCGCGCGAAGCGGCCAGCGAAAACTCTTTGGCCATCTCAGCGTACTTGATCGACTCCTGCACACTGTGGCTGCCCGTGACCACCTCCACCGCTCGCCCTCCGTGGGTTTTGAATTCGGTGAACAGGGCGTACTCTTCGTTGGGCGTGAACTTGTAGCGCGCTGGATGGGCGATGACAGCCACGCCGCCGGCGCAGGTGATCCAGTCGATCGCATTTTTAAGGGTGGCCCAGCGGTGAGGAACGAAGCCCGGCTTGCCCTGTGTCAGGTACTTTCGAAACACCTCATTGGTGTCTTTGCATACGCCGGTTTCAACCAAAAAGCGCGCGAAATGCGTGCGCGAGATCAGGTCGGGGTTGCCAACAAATTTGAGCGCACCTTCATAAGCGCCCGAAATGCCCACCTGGGCCAGCCCGTGGGCCATTTCCAGGGCACGCTCGGCGCGTCCCCCCCGGGTGGCAGCAAGACCCTGTCGCAAGGCGGTGTCATCGGCATCAAAACCCAGACCCACGATGTGCACCGTCTCGCCCGCAAAGGTGACCGAAATTTCCGTGCCCGTCAGGTAGGCCATTCCTTGGACCCGCGCGGCAGCCGCGGCCCGGCGCTGCCCGCCCACCTCGTCGTGATCGGTCAGCGACCAGAGTTCCACCCCCCCGCGCTGCGCGCGCTCAGCCAGCATCTCCGGGGTCAGGGTTCCGTCGGACACCACCGAATGGCAGTGCAGGTCGGCGTTGAGGATGCTGCGGGCGTTCACGACAAGATTTTAAGCCCGAGACAGCACCAGCTGCGAGTTCGTGGGGTCCAGTGAGCGACTCAAGGGCGCGTCAGTCTTCTGCCGCTTCGATCAAAAATCGAACACGCCGCACCCCCTGCCACTCGTCAGCAGCCAGCCGAAAAGCCAGCCGTGTCTGGCTGGGCACGGGTTCTGTGCGCCCAAACCAGATCCCATCCACAGGTTGACCCTGATGCTTGAGCTTGAGTTGCATGTGCTTTTGACCCACCAGACGCTGTGAAATCACTTGCAGCTCTTCGCAAAATGTGGGCGGTGCAAAGCCCTGGCCCCACACCTGTTGTTCCAGAGCGTCCACCACATCGCAGCGGCGAAACTCCGGGGCCAGTGGTCCGTCGGTCTCGATCTGCCGGGTCAGCGTGGCCGCATCGAGCCACTCCCGGGCCACTTGCTGCAGGGCCTGTTTGAACAGCCCGAGCTCGGCGAGGGGGACGGTGCAGCCGGCGGCCATGGCATGGCCGCCAAAGCGCAGCAGTACGCCCGGGTGCCGCTTGGCGACCAAATCGAGCGCGTCGCGAAGATGAAAGCCGGGAATGGATCGCCCCGAGCCCTTGAGTTCATGGGACTTGCCCGCTGCGCCACTGGCTGCAAAGACAAAGGTGGGCCGGTGCATTTTTTCCTTGATGCGCGAGGCCACGATGCCCACCACACCCTCATGGAAATCAGGCTCATAAATCACCACGGCGGGAGCCGGATGGTCTTGATCTGCCATCGCATCGGCCGCTGCCATGGCCTGCTCCCGCATCTGGCCCTCGATGTCGCGCCGCTCTCGGTTGATCTGGTCGAGCATTTGTGCCAGCTCGCTGGCCCGTGACGGGTCGTCCGTGAGCAGGCACTCAATGCCCAGCGTCATATCCGACAGGCGGCCCGCAGCATTGATGCGTGGCCCCAGGGCAAAGCCAAAGTCCATGCTGCTGGCGGTCGCGGCCTGGCGTTTGGCCACATCAAGCAGAGCCTGCACACCCGCCGGCATGAGTCCGGCCCGGATGCGCTTGAGCCCCTGCGCCACGAGGCGCCGATTGTTGGCGTCCAGCCGCACCACATCTGCCACCGTTCCCAGGGCCACCAGCGGCAGCAGGCCATCGAGTTTGGGCTGCGGGACCTGGCTATAGACGCCGCGCTGGCGCAACTCGGCGCGAAGGGCCAGCAAGACGTAGAACATGACCCCAACCCCGGCGATCGACGTGCTGGCGAAGGTGCAGCCGGGTTGATTTGGGTTGACGATGACGTCGGCCGCCGGCACGCTGACCTGCCCGTTGATTTGGGCCGGCAGGTGATGGTCTGTGACCAGCACTTGCAGGCCCAAGGCCTGAGCCCGCGCCACCCCTTCCATGCTGGCAATGCCGTTGTCAACGGTCACCAGCACGTCGGCACCCAGCGCTTTGACCCGCTCGGCAATCGAGCCGGTCAGCCCGTAGCCATCGACCACCCGGTCGGGCACCAGATAGCTCACCTGCTCAAAGCCCATCGCTTGGCCGAGCAGCTTGAGTCCTCGCACCGCCACGGCGCAAGCGGTGGCACCATCGCAATCGTAGTCGGCCACGATGCAGATCCGCCGCCCATCGCGCATGGCATCGGCGAGTAAGTTCGCGGCTTGGGCTGTGCCCTGCATCTGGCTGGGTTCGATCAGCCGCGACAAATTGTCATCCAGTTCGTGCGGATCGTTCACGCCCCGGGCGGCATAGAGTTGAGCCAGCAGCGGGTGTATGCCCGCTTGCTGCAGCGCCCAGACGCTGCGTGGCGGCGCCTGGCGCACCGAGATTTTCATAGTTGGTCCTTGAGCACAGACGGCCAGAGGCTCGGGCTGAGCATTTGATACACACGCTGCCAAAGCGAAGGCGGCACGCTTTGCAGCGTGATTGCGCCGCGTTCGCCGCACAGGGTCAGCTGGACCGTTTGACCGGCCTGCTGGCGCTCGAGCAAGGGTCGAACCGCTTGTTCGTCCAGCTGCGTCCAGGCCTGAGCGTAGGCCATCCAGTCATCGGCCAGTGCCGCTTGCGCCAGGGTATGGGGCATGTGAACCGCAGGAGTTCGTGCACTGGCATCGGGGAGTGCGCCCGTGCCGCTGAACCAGATCGAGTTGATGGCCAACTCCCCTCGACTTGCGCGCTCCTCATTGACCGGATGCGTGTAAAGCAGCATTTGCATCTCGTTTTGCAAACGCCGCAGCAGGCGCGATGCCTGGCTCGCTGGCAGCCAAGGCTCGACATCGCGTCCGATGACCCGCTCCAGCGATGCGGTCGGTGCGTTCAGTGCCTGGCCCCGCGCCAGCCAACGACCGGCCTCTACGTGTTGCAACTCGATGCCCTCAGACTCAAAAAAGGGCAGCATCGCGGCCATCAGGGTCTGGGATTGATCGGCGCTGATGTGTAGCCACTGAGGGTCGCTCAGGGTGGCCTGCTCTCGGCCCATGGCCCAGTGGCACAGGGTGATCCATCCACAGGCGGTAGCGTCGGGCAGGCGGTCGCTGACCTGGCTCAAAGCGGCCCAGGGCAGCAGCCCGTCGGGCAGCTGCGACCAGCCAAGTTCGCGTGCCAGCACGCGTTCGTGCGCAAGGTTCAGGCTGCTGGCCTGGCCGCGGTCGTGCTCGATGCGCCTCATGCCCTTGAGCAGCGATCGCAGGTGGGTGGTGGCTGTGGAGGGCAGCGCAGTCACCGTATCCCACCACTGCGGGCTGTCGCAAGCGGCCCACGGAACGATCAGGTGCTCGGCCTGATCGGCGCTGGCCAAGCCAGGGATGAACGGATCTGGAAACACGCGGGACATGCGTGCATTGTCCTGAATTTGCCAGACCGATGGGCTCCCCCTTAGGCCTGCGACCCGTTCAATGGGCTCGGTGCCACAATTGCGGCATGGCTGTTCCTTACGAGCTTTCCTTGGGTTGGCGCTATACCCGCGCTGGGCGCGCCTCGGGGCGCAATGGCTTCATATCCTTCATCTCCGGTGTCTCCATGCTGGGCATTGCCCTGGGCGTGGCGGCGCTGATCATCGTGCTCAGCGTGATGAATGGATTTCAAAAGGAAGTGCGCGATCGCATGCTCGGCGTGATCTCGCACATCGAGGTCTATGCGGCCAGCGCAGGCTCCATCGCCGACCTGACTGGCACCTTGGCCCAGCTGCGGCGACACCGCGAGGTGGTCGCAGCGGCGCCGTTTGTATCGTCGCAGGCGCTGCTGGCGCGCGGTGAGGACATGAAAGGCGCTCTGGTGCGTGGCATCGACCCAGCGCTGGAAGGGCAAGTCAGCGACGTCGCAGCGCAGCAAAAGCAGCTTCTGCAGCAGTTGCTTCCTGGCCAGTTTGGCGTGGTGTTGGGTGCCGAGCTGGCTCGCTCACTCGGTGTGCGGGTGGGAGATGCGCTGACCTTGATCGTGCCCGGTGGTCAGGTCACGCCGGCAGGTGTCGTGCCGCGCCTTAAGCAAATGACCGTGACCGGCACCTTCGACTCGGGCCATTTCGAGTATGACGCGACCCTGGCGCTGATTCATCAGGACGATGCTATGCGCCTTTTTCGGCTAGAGGGCCCCAGCGGCATCCGGGTCAAGCTGCGCGACCTGCATCAGGCCAGGGACGTCGCTGGTGAGCTCATGGGGACTTTGCCGCAGGACCTGGTGGTGCGAGACTGGACGCGGCAAAACCGAACCTGGTTTGCCGCTGTCCAGGTCGAAAAGCGCATGATGTTCATCATCCTCACGCTCATCGTTGCCGTGGCCGCATTCAATTTGGTCAGCACTTTGGTGATGACGGTGACCGACAAGCGGGCCGATATCGCGATCTTGCGCACCCTGGGGGCCAGTCCGGGCAGCATCATGGCTGTCTTCATGGTGCAGGGGGCCATGGTCGGGGTGATGGGCACGGGCGCTGGATTGCTCTTGGGTCTGTCGGTGGCCACCCAGATCGATGTGATCGTTCCCGCGCTCGAGCATTTGCTGGGCGCGAGCTTTTTGCCGCGCGACATCTACTTGATCAGTCGCATGCCCAGCGATCCCCAGGCTGGTGACATCGTCCCGGTGGGGCTCATCTCACTGGTTCTGGCTTTTTTGGCCACGCTCTACCCGAGCTGGAGAGCCAGCCGGGTCAACCCGGCGCAGGCCTTGCGTTATGAATGATCAGACGACCCACGATCGCGCCCGGGCAGAGCCGGTGTTGCAAGCCCAAGGCTTGACCAAACGGTTTGTGGAAGGCCCGCTGGACGTGCAGGTGCTGCAGGGCGTGGATTTGCAGGTCGGTGCCGGGCAGACCCTGGCCATCGTCGGCGCTTCGGGTTCGGGCAAGAGCACTTTGCTGCACCTGCTCGGCGGGCTCGATGCGCCGACCAGCGGTCAGGTCCGGCTCATGGGGCAGGACCTGTCGAGCCTGTCGGGCACCGAGCAAGGTCGTCTGCGCAACCTGCACCTGGGTTTTGTTTATCAATTCCATCATCTGCTGCCGGAGCTCAGCGCTGTGGAAAACGTGGCCATGCCTTTGCTCATTCGCAGACTGCCAAGGGCCCAGGCGTTGGAGACGGCGGCGGGCGCGCTGGCCGCTGTGGGTCTGCCGCAGCGCTTGCAGCATCGCCCGGCCGAGTTGTCTGGCGGGGAGCGTCAGCGTGTGGCCATGGCCCGCGCCTTGGTGACTCGGCCATCCTGTGTGCTGGCTGATGAGCCGACCGGAAATCTGGACCGTGGCACCGCGCAGCGCGTGTTTGAACTCATGCTGCAGCTGGCCCGTGAGCAGGCAACGGCCTTTGTGGTCGTGACCCATGATGAGGCGCTGGCGGCGCGCTGTGATCGTCGGCTGCGCTTGGTCCAGGGACGCTTGGCAGCCGATGGCTCGGGTGCGGGCAACTGACTCAACCCCGACTTGCGTCTGCAGCGTTGCAGCCCTACAGGATGCGGTTGAACCAGAGCATGGACAGACCGGCCGACAAGAGTGCCAACGCCGCACCGAGCAGAGCCATGAGTCCGGAAACTTCGGTCTCTTTTTTCTGCAGGGTCAGCTTCGAGCTCAAGGTGGTGTAGACCTTTTTGAGGTCTTGCGCCGTGCCCGCGTAAAAGTACTCGGCCTGTGTTTTTGCAGAGATGGCCTTGAGCGTTTCTTCATCCAGACGCACGCGCATGGACCAACCTTCAAAGCCGATGGTCTCGCCGGTGACCGTGCCAACGCCAACGGTGTAGACCTTCACCCCATAGTCGGCCGCAAGTTTGGCCGCTTCCATCGGCTCGACTCCCGTGGTGCGCTGGCCATCGGTGAGCAAAATGATCGCAGCCGATCCGTTGGAGCCCGGGGCGACCGGCTCGTAGGTTTTTTTGCCCGGCTTTGCCTTCTCATCCAGGCTGCTGCCCTGGGGCCGGCTGCCGTATTGCATCTTGGCCAGATCGATATCGGCATCCGGGAACAATTCGGCCAGGGACATCACGATCCCGTTGCCGATCGCTGTGCCGCGCTGCATTTGGAACTTATCGATGGCAGCCACCAGATCCTCCCGGCTGAGCGTGGCCGGCTGCACCACGGAAGCCGTACCGGCAAAGGCCACGATGCCGACTTTGACATGGCGGGGCAGGTCGGTGAGAAAGGCCTTGGCAGCGTTTTGCGCAGCCACCAGCCGGTTGGGCTCTACGTCGGTGGCACGCATGCTGCCTGAGACATCCATGGCCAGCATGATGGTCTCTTGCTGCGAGGGCAGCCGGATGGTGGCAAAGGGCCTGGCCGAGGCCAGCAGCAGCGCCGCGAGCGCCAGCAGAAAAAGCAGTGGGGGCAGGTGTCGACGCCATGCCGAGCTGCTGCCCATGGCCAGGCGGACCATGGTCAAGCTGGCGTAGCGCACAGCGGCTTGCTTTTTGCGTTTCAAGAGCCACAGGTAGAGCAGCACCAGAGCCGGCAGAACCAGCAGCAACCAAAGCAGGTCAGGCCAGAGAAAGGTCATGTGTTGAGCTCGGGCATGAGTTCCATGGACGGGCGATCGAATCAAGCCAGCGCTTTTTGCGGGCCCCGAGTGCGAACACGCTGTCGGCGAAGCTGGCAAAAACGCACCAGCGCATCGAGCAGATCATCGTCAGTGCGCAACTCCAGCGCGTCGACCCCGCTTTGCGCCAGGGCTAGGCGCAGGCTCTGTTCGCGGTCGCTGGCAAGCTCGGCAAAGCGTTGACGAAATTTGCGGTCGTGCGTATCAACCAGCAGGTATTGCCCGGTCTCGGCATCGCGCATGGGCAACAGACCCAGGTCTGGCAGTTCCATTTCCAGCGGATCGAACAGGCGCACGGCCACCACATCGTGCCGGCGCGCCAGCAGCCCCAGGGCAGCTTCCCAACCCGGCTCGCTGATGAAGTCAGACACCACGAACACGCTGGAGCGGCGGCTGATGTGGTGCGCCGCGGCCCGCAGCAGATCTTGCAGCCGCGTCGCTTGCTCTTGCAAGGCGACTTGCGGGCGATGCTGCAAGCGGTGCAGCAGTTGCAGCACCTGCATCCTGCCGCTTCGGGGCGGCAGCACCGCCTCCACGGCCGAGCCGTAGAGCATGGCGCCAACGCGATTGCCCTGTCGGGTGAGCATGCGAGCGAGCATCGCAACGAAATCGCGACTGAGGTGGGTCTTGAGCTGCAGACCCGAGCCGAAGTCGACCGAGCCGCTGAGATCGAGCAAGAACCAGGCGGTCATTTCGCGGTCTTCGGTGTAGACCCGAACATGCGGCTGATCCAGCCGCGCCGTCAGATTCCAGTCGATGTGACGCACGTCGTCGTGGTGCTGGTACTCGCGCAGGTCGGCCAGATCGATCCCATGGCCGCGCATCAGGGTGCGGTGCTGCCCTTGCAGCAGGCCATCGAGTCGGCGCAACACGGTCCATTCAAGCCGCCGCAGCGTCGCCTCGGCGCGCCCGTAGCCGCTCTCGCCGACTTCGGCGGGCGGCGTTGGCGCAGATGGGCGCCCGCGCAGCAGCTTAGGCAGCCAATTTGCCATGTTCAAGTGGTTTGGCCGGTGCGGGGATTTTGGCCATGATGCGCTCGATCACGGTGTCGCTGCTCAAGCCTTCGGACAGGGCCTCGTAGGAGAGCACGAGCCGGTGGCGCAGCACATCGGGCACCAAGTCCACCATGTCTTCGGGCAGGACGTAACTGCGCCCGCGCAGCAAAGCCAGTGCGCGGGCACCTTCGGTCAGGGCGATGGTGGCTCGCGGGCTGCCGCCGAAAGTGATCAGGCGTTTGAGGTCCGCCAGGTCATGGCGTTCGGGCTGGCGCGTCGCAGAGACCAGGCGCACCGCATAGTGCAGCAGCGACGGGTCGACGTAGACCTGGCGGCATTGCGATTGCAGCGCGTCCAACTGTTCGATGGTGGCCACCGCGGTGACATCGACGCGCGGGCCGATCACGCGCTCGACGATCACGTATTCCTCGTCGTCGCTTGGGTAGTCGACCAACACCTTCATCATGAAGCGATCGACCTGGGCCTCGGGCAGCGGGTAGGTGCCTTCGGTCTCGATCGGATTTTGTGTGGCCATCACCAGAAAAGGGCGGGGTACAGCATGCGTCTGGCCCGCGATGGTCACCTGGCGCTCTTGCATGACTTCGAGCAGGGCGCTTTGCACTTTGGCCGGCGCCCGGTTGATCTCGTCGGCCAGCAGCAAGTTGGTGAACACGGGCCCCAGCGAGGTGCTGAAGTCACCGCTCTTTTGGTTGTAGATTCGCGTTCCCACCAAATCCGCCGGGACCAGATCGGGTGTGAACTGGATGCGTTTGAACTGGCCCTGAATTGTTTCAGCCAACGTTTTGACCGTCAGTGTCTTGGCCAGGCCCGGCACGCCTTCGACCAGCAGATGGCCCTGGGCCAGGATGGCGATCATCACCCGCTCGAGAAAGCGGTCCTGACCGACCACCACCCGCTTGACTTCGTAGAGAATCTTTTCCATCAATTGGGCGGTCTCTGTGGACTCTTTCAGGGCAGAGGTCATGGTTGTTCCTGTTCAGGGGATGGGACTGGCTGCGATTTAAAAGGGGGACAGGCCAACGGCCGATGCGGCATTTTCGATCGGCACTGCAAAGCCGATGCCAATGAAGGTACGCTGCTGGGATGGGTTGTAAATGGCCGTCACAATGCCCACCACCTGTCCGTCCATCGTCACCAGAGGGCCGCCTGAGTTGCCTGGATTGGCTGCCGCGTCAAATTGAATCAGGTTGCGCATTTCATTGGAACCTTCAGGGGAGCGAAAGGCTCGCCCCAGGCCCGAGATCACGCCGGCCGAAGCCGATGGTCCGATGCCGAAGGGAAAGCCAACCACCAAAATCTCGTCGCCCGGGGCCAGATCTGCGGTTGAGCGCATGGTCGCGGCGTTCAGGTCATCGGGTATCTTGTGCGCTTGCAGAACCGCCAAATCGTTCTCTGGCTGAGCCCCAGTGACGCTGGCCGTGGTTTGCAGGCCATCAGAAAATTCGATGCGTATCGTGGTGGCGCCCTGCACCACATGAAGGTTGGTCAGGATGATGCCCTTGTCAACAATGACCACGCCCGTACCCACGCTGCGCTGAACCAGCTCGCCCGTCTTTTTATCGGTGTCAAAGCCGGTCACGCGCACCACCGAGGGCAAGATGGCTTCATAGGCCTTGGCCGCCTTGGATGGCAAGGGCACGGTCTCCAGAGTTTTGAGCACAGCCCCATCGATGTCTTTTTGGGTCAACGCCCTGGGGATCTGTCCACTCAAGGCCAGCAAGCTGGCCAGCGTCACGGCGGCCAGCAGGCCAATGACGGCCCAGAGCAGCCGCGGGTCCGAGCGGTCGGGAATGCGCAGCCAGCGGCGGGCGCGTTCGGGCATGGCCGGCGCCGCGCCATGTTCGGTGGAAGCAGCCGGTGCCAAGCTGGCGCGAGAGCTGCTGTAGAGGGCGGATCTTCGCATCGGATCACCTTAGGGGCCAATTTGACGCACAACAGGGGGACGCACAACAAAGAAGCAAGACAGATACGCGGCAAGGACGATCTCGGCATCGCGCTCAGAAGCCGGGCCCGCCCGGTCTGCACCTGCGCCTTGAGCACCGTTGGGCTTACGGTATCACGTTCGCGCCGCTTTTGCTGTGCCGGCCCGCTGTCGTGCAGCGCACTTGAGGCATGATGTGCCCATGGTTTGGATGGATACCCACTGCCACCTTGACGCCCCCGAATTGGCCGCTGACGTCGATGCGGTGCGACAGCGTGCGCGTGCCGCTGGCGTCAGCCACTGCCTGATTCCGGCCGTATCGGTCGCAAATTTTGCAGCGGTGCGAGAGCTGGCGCACCGTTTTGGGGACAGCTATGCCCTGGGCATACACCCCTTGTTTGTCGCTCAGGCGACCGATGCCGATCTGCACAGGCTCGAGCAGGAGCTGTACGCCCACGCCTGCGACCCGCGCCTCGTGGCGGTCGGAGAGATCGGGTTGGATTTTTTTGTGGCCGAGCTGGGCAGCGATGCCATGCGAGCCCATCAAGAGCACATTTATCGAGAGCAGTTGATTCTTGCGCGCAAGTTTGGCTTGCCGGTTGTTTTGCATGTGCGTCGTTCGGCCGACAGGCTGCTCAAGCACCTGCGTCAGTTGGCCCCTTCTGGGGGGTGGAAGGGGCTTGTTCATGCCTTTAACGGCAGCGCGCAACAGGCTCAGGGCTTTATAGAGGTCGGGCTCAAGCTCGGTTTTGGCGGGGCTTTGACTTTTGAGTCGGCCCGGCAACTCAGGCGCCTGGCCAGCACCTTGCCCCTGCCGGCACTCGTTTTAGAGACCGACGCCCCCGACATTGTGCCGCGCTGGCTGTACCGCACCTCGGCCGAGCGCGCGGCTGGTTGGCCGCAGGGGCGCAACGAGCCGGCCGAGTTGCCGCGCATCGGGCAAGAACTGTCACGCCTTAGGGCCATCTCCGAGCGTCAATTGCGCGAGCAACTTCGCCACAATGCGCTGCAGGCTCTGCCTCGGCTCGGCGCGTTGCTCGAGCCGATCGGGCCCTGAAGTGGGATCCATGCAGAGTCTGTTGCAGTGGGGTTAAAAATTTCTTCGCCCGCCAAGCCCTCGGCCCTGCCAGAGGTCAGTTTCTCTGACGACGGATTGGTCCGTCACCTTCATTTGGGAACCCCCTGGATCCAAGGGTCCATGCTGACCGAACAGCCCTATGACTTGGCACTTGAATATGTGCAGCGCATGATGGTTTGGCTTTTGTTTCGGCCTGCCACCGAGGTCGCCCAGCGCCACGCCATGCAACTGGGCCTGGGGGCCGGCGCGTTGACCAAGTTTTGTTTTAAAAAATTGCGCATGCAAACCACCGCGATCGAGCTCAATCCTCAGGTGGTTCAGGCCTGCCGGCTCTGGTTCAAACTGCCGGCGCCCTGTGACCGGCTGCAGATCGTGCTGGCCGATGCGGCCCAGGAAATCCGCAAGGCCCAATACCTGGGCGCAGTCGATGTCTTGCAAGTGGACCTCTACGATCACGAGGCGGCAGCGCCGGTTCTTGACAGCATTTCGTTTTATGCAGATTGCCACCGACTGCTGGCTGAAGATGGGGTGATGACGGTCAACCTTTTTGGACGCGACGCCAGCTTTGAACAGTCGCTCGACAAGATGGCCGACGTCTTTGGCCGGTCGGCTCTGTGGACACTGCGACCGACCCGCGAAGGCAACACCGTGGTGCTGGCCCAGCGCCAACCCAGTCGGCCGGATCGCCCGCTCCTGGTGCAACGGGCCCAGGTCATCGAGTCGCGCTGGGGCCTTCCAGCCCAAAAGTGGCTGCGCCTGATCCAATCGCCGGCTTGATGGGTGGGCTGACCCAGTGAGCACGGCGCCGATCTAGGTGTAAGCCACATGCCGAAAATCTTGATTTTCCATGCACAATCTGGCGATTCCGTGAACTTTGAGGAGTTGATCTCGTGAATATAAAGAGCCAGAAGGATTTCTTTTCCGGTCTGATGTTCTTGGTGCTAGGAGCGGCCTTTGCTTGGGGCGCTACCAAGTACAGCATCGGCACCGGTGCGCGGATGGGCCCCGGCTACTTTCCTTTGATGCTGGGTGTGATGTTGGCCATCCTGGGCGCGGTGGTGGCTTTCAACGGACTGGTCATCGAGCGGGTCGGCGGTGAAAAGGTTGGCAAGTGGGCCTGGAAGCCACTGGTCTTCATCATCGGTGGCAATCTGATCTTTGGTGTCTGCTTGGGCGGTTTGCCTTTTATTGGACTGAAGTCGCTCGGGCTCATGACCGGCATTTACGCCTTGACCTTTGTGACGAGCATGGCCGAGCCTGGCTGGAAGGTCAAAAACACATTTTTTCTTGCAACGGCGCTGGCCGTGATCAGCTACCTGGCTTTCATCAAATTGCTCAAGCTGCAATTCCCTGTTTGGCCTGTTTATTTCACAGCCTGAGCGGCTAGCGAGGAATCGAGACCATGGATCTTATTGCCAATCTTTCGCTGGGTTTTGGCGTTGCTTTCACGCCGATCAACCTGCTCTACGCCTTCATCGGCTGCGTGCTGGGCACGCTCATTGGTGTGTTGCCTGGCATCGGACCGGTGGCCACCATCGCCATGCTGCTGCCGGCCACCTATGCGTTGCCGCCGGTTTCTGCCCTCATCATGCTCGCCGGCATTTACTACGGCGCTCAGTACGGTGGCTCGACGACGGCCGTGCTGGTCAATCTGCCGGGGGAGTCGTCCTCTGTGGTCACTTGTATTGACGGCTACCAAATGGCTCGCAAGGGCCGCGCTGGGCCAGCCTTGGCTTCGGCGGGCATTGGTTCATTCTTCGCCGGCTCGGTCGGCACTTTGATCCTCGCCGCCTTCGCTCCACCGCTGACCGAGGTGGCATTCAAATTCGGCCCGGCCGAGTATTTTGCGCTCATGGTTCTGGGCCTCATTGGTGCGGTGGTGCTGGCCTCGGGCTCCCTGGTCAAGGCCATCGCCATGATCATCCTGGGCCTGCTGCTCGGCCTGGTGGGCACAGACGTCAACTCGGGCGTGGCCCGCTTTTCCTTCGACGTCCCAGAATTGACCGATGGCATCGGCTTTGTGGTGGTGGCCATGGGGGTTTTTGGGTATGGCGAAATCATTGCCAACCTGGCGCAGCCTGAACATGAGCGCGAGGTGTTCACTTCCAAAGTGACCGGTCTCATGCCCACCAAGGAGGACTTCAAGCGCATGGTGCCTGCGGTGCTGCGTGGCACGACACTGGGTTCGTTCCTGGGCATATTGCCCGGTGGCGGTGCCCTTCTGGCGGCTTTTGCGGCTTATGCGGTTGAAAAGAAAATCGGTATCAAGCCCGGTGAAGTGCCGTTTGGCCAGGGCAACATCCGCGGCGTGGCCGCCCCGGAGTCGGCCAACAACGCTGGCGCGCAGACTTCTTTCATTCCTTTGCTGACCCTGGGCATTCCTCCCAATGCGGTGATGGCCCTGATGGTCGGCGCCATG
>SXGQ01345859.1_pt1 | contig 22428 bp, 13 predicted proteins | sample 3178371 | NCBI WGS metagenome assembly SXGQ01 (sample SAMN11356859, study PRJNA531348) | freshwater metagenome | isolation source: freshwater sample F1-20 | place: China: Fuxian Lake, Yuxi | collected 2017-12-25 | reverse complement strand
GCCGGCCCTCATCGTCGGTGCGATCGCCGAGCGCATGCGATTCAAGGCCCTGATGGTCTTCTGCACCGTGTGGATGTTTGCGGTCTACTTTCCGACGGCCCACATGCTGTGGGGCGCGGATGGCTGGATGAACGGGCTCTGGAACGACAAGGCCGCCATCAAGGCGATTGATTTCGCGGGAGGCATCGTGGTCCACATCACCTCGGGTTGGAGTGCCCTCGTCCTCTGCATCCTGCTGGGGCCCCGACGCGGCTTCGGCCGCGAGCCGATTCCGCCCCACAGCATGGTGCTGTGCCTGGTGGGTACCGGGATGCTGTGGTTCGGATGGTATGGTTTCAACGCGGGCTCGGCTGTCGCGGCGGATCGCATCGCCTCCAACGCCTTTGTGGCGACCACGCTGAGCGCTGCGGTCGGGTTGTGCGTCTGGGGCGTCCTGGAGCAGGTGCTCCGAGGCAAGCCGTCCGTGCTCGGACTCTGTTCCGGTGCCGTTGCGGGCCTGGCCACCATCACCCCCGCCTCGGGCTTCGTCACCCCGTCCGGTGCCGTGGTCATCGGCGTCCTTGCCGGGCTCTCCACCTTCCTCGCCTGCGCCAAACTCAAGAACGCACTCGGCTATGACGACTCGCTCGACACCTTCGGGGTCCATGCCGTCGGCGGCACCGTCGGGACGGTCATGGCCGGATTCCTCGCCAGCACGGAGATGAACCCCAATCTCCTGGCCGACCGGATCAAGCCCCTCGTCTCCAAGACCCTGTGGCTCGAACAGGTCAAGGCCGGTGGGCTCATCATTCTCCTGTCGATCGGGGTCACCGTTGTCCTGTACGTCGTCATCGACAAGACCCTCGGTTGCCGGGTGTCGGACGAGGTGGAGGACCAGGGGCTCGACCTTACCGAACATGGTGAGGAGGGCTACACCCACTGAGGGGCTGATCCCGGAGAGTGGGTCAGTCGGGAGCTGAGTTCGGACAGGGCAGGGTGCCCGTCCGGGGAACCCTTTGTTTTCTCCGGTCCCGGGCTTGCCACCCGGTGAAGGTTCCCCGTGTAATCACGACATCATCCCATCGGCGAAGTGCCTCGGGGCTTGGTGCCTCTGGCCGTCTCGCCGTGGGAATCCCTGATCCCATGAACCGATTGCGTTGCCTCCCGTGGCTGGTCCTTGCGGCCGTCCTGATTCTTCTCCCCCACCGTGCATCGGCGGCTGACGGCGACCTCCGCGATGGGGATCGGGTGCTCTTCATCGGCGACACCTTCTTCGAGCGGGAGGTCGACTATGGGCACCTCGAGACCCACATCACCGCCGGCTATCGCGATCGTGGCATCACCTTTCGCAATCTCGGCTGGGCTGCGGACACCCCGATGGGACGGTCCCGCGCCAGCTTCGACTGGAACAAGTCACCGTCCGACTGGCTCAAGCGGGTCAAGGAGCAGATCGGCGACTTCAAGCCCACCGTGGCCGTCCTCGCCCATGGGATGACCGAGTCCCTCGAGTTGGCAGCCCTTCCGTCCGCCGCCGCGCAGTCTGCGCAGCTCGCCGAATTCCTGAAACAGATGCGCCAGCTCATGGGAGCCGTCCGTGAACTGGGCGGGGGCGATGTTCGGTTCATCGTGGTGGGGCCCCTTGATGTGGGTGCCATTCCCACTGGGCTGCCTGTCCAGGACCGCAAGCCCATCGAATCCCTCGCCTCCCAGATCCCCCGGGTCCGGGATGCCCTCCGTGAACTGGCCTCCGAGACCGGATCCTCATTCGTCGGCCTTGAAGCCACCGGCGCCCTTCCCAGGGAGGCGGATCTTGTCCATCTCAACGAGTCCGGCTACCGCGCCTTGGCGGATGCCATCGTCAACCGCTCCGGCGGGGCGGTCGAGGGCAGCAGCCCGGCCTACCTGGTCCTCAACGCCGCGGTCCGAAAGAAGAACGAGCTCTTCTTCCACCGGTGGCGACCCGCCAACTGGACCTACCTGTTCGGGTTCCGGAAGTACGAGCAGGGCCAGAACGCCGTCGAGATCCCGAAGTTCGATCCCCTCATCCAGGAGTGGGAAGGCCGGATCGCAAAGCTCCGGGACCTGGATCATCAGGACCCGACGGTCGTCGCCGAGGTGACCCGTCTTCAAAAGGAGGCCGCCGAGCGCGCCCATCGGGACCCGAAATTCAAGGTCCAGGCGGAGCCCACCTTTGAGGTCTCGCCCGGATTCTCGGTCAGCCTGTTCGCCGAGAACCCCATGCTCTACAAGCCCATCCAGATGAACTGGGACCCGAGGGGCCGTCTCTGGGTCGCCAGTTCGCGCCTGTATCCCCAGATCAAGCCGGGGCAGGACGCCGAGGATGCCGTGATCGTCCTCGAGGACACCGATGGGGATGGGAAGGCCGATCGCCACACGGTGTTTGCCGACGGGCTCGTCATCCCCACCGGCGTGGTGCCCGATGGACGGGGTGGCTGCTATGTCGCTGCCAGTCACCAGCTGCTGCACATCGCCGACACCGACGGGGACGGTCGGGGCGACCAGCGGACGATCGTGATGTCGAGCTTCGGCACCGAGGACACGCACCACAACCTGCACACCCTTCGCTGGGGCTATGACGGGCACCTCTACCTGAACCAGTCCATCTACACCCACAGCCACATCGAGACTCCCCAGGGTGTCCGACGTCTCAACAGCGCCGGCATCTGGCGCTTCAATCCCGACACCTCGCGCCTCGAGATCTTCACCAAGGGTGGCTGCAATCCGTGGGGGCATCATTGGGACCAGTACGGGAACTCGTTCTTCACCGATGGCGCCGGCGGAAAGGGGATCTATCACGCGATGGAGGGGGCGACCTACTTCACCTACTCGGACATGCGGCGCGAGGGAGACAGTATCAGCCCCGGCAGCTATCCGAAATTCGCCAGCCTCGAGATCGTCCACAGCCCGCAGTTCCCCGCCGACTGGCAGGGCAACGCCCTGACCTGTGACTTCCGGGCCCATCGGATCGTCCGCTTCGGCGTCACCGACAACGGATCCACCTTCCAGACCCGTGAGCTGCCGGACCTGCTCCGTTCCACCAACGTGACCTTCCGTCCGATCGATCTCCGGTCCGGTCCGGATGGCGCCCTGTACATCGCCGACTGGTCCAACCCCATCATCCAGCATGGTGAGGTCGACTTCCGCGATCCGCGCCGGGATCACGAGCACGGACGCATCTGGCGCGTCGCCTACACGGGCGACAAGTCGGGTTCGGCGAAGATCGCGGCCCGGGACCTCACCCGGCTGCCCACACCGGAGCTGTTGGCCCTGACCCTGTCGAAGAATGGCTGGGATCAGGAGCAGGCCCGGGTTGTCCTGCGGCAGCGTCCGGCAGCCGAAGTCCTCCCGTCGGTCAGGACCTGGCTGGCCCAGCAGAAGGATCCCCGGGCCCCGCTCGAGGCGATGTGGCTGGGCGAGGCCTTCGGTCAGCCCGCCGCCGACGTGGTCGGATCCTTGGCCGCGGCGGCCGATGAGCGCCTGCGGACCGCTGCCGCCCGACAGCTGAGCCGATAGGAGCCAGGAGCTCAGGACACGGAGCCCAGGGCCTGGTGCAGAGGCAAAATCCACTGGAGTCCGGAAGACGAACGGCAAGGAGTCGAGAGTCCATGTCGAGAAACCTCCTGCTGGTCCTGACCCTCGGCTTCCAGCTCTCGGCTCTCAGCTCCCTCGCCGCCCTGGGTGACTGGGTGGATTCGGATGGCGATGGGCTCTCGGATGCCGACGAGGTGGCGCACCTCACCGATCCCAAGGACGCCCGCAGCTGGTTTCCAAAACGCTTGGCGGCCTGGTGGTGGGATGGAAGCCGCTCGGAATGGCGGGCCACAGCCGCGGGCCAGGAACCGGTTGGCATCCCCGGCAACGAGACCCAGGTGCCGGGCGTCGTCCAGGAAGGGATCCGCTTGATCCCATCGGCCGGAAGACCGCTGCGGTATCCGGCCGCCCGGTCCGACGGATCCCCGCAGCTTCGGCTCGACCGCGGGGCGTTTCGACTCTGGTTCAAGCCCGACTGGTCGCTCCCGCGCCGCGCCGAGTGGAGTGCACCGCTGGTGGAGGTCGGCGGGTACATGGACCGGGAACACGGCTGGTGGTCGTGGTACCTGCATGCCACGAAGGACGGCGACCTCTCGGTGAGGTTCAGCCAGGGCGCCGCGGATTTCTTTCCCGTCTTCCGGGTGGAGAGCCGGCTGCCCGCCGTGTCGTGGTCCGGGACACCCGGCTGGCATGAGTTGACGCTTTCCTATGGATCCCCCCTCACGCGGGTCTACCACCAGAATGCACTGAACGTCTGGACCAACAGCAGCCGTGTGGTCATGGACCACGGCCCAGGTGTCGATCCCCGGTATCTGCCCACGGCGGCCGGGATGACACGGGGATTCCAGCTGGGGATGAATGCCGCGGGCACCCTCGCGCTGGACGGCACGATCGACAGTGTCGAGACCTTCAACTATCCGATCGGGTTCACCGAGACCTTCCGTCTCGAGCAGCTCACAGTGCGTGCGGTGGAGCGGGAAGGGCGGCCTGCCCTGGAGTTCGCTCGGTTGTACGAGGGATCACCCCGGCGCAGTGGAATCGGACCACCCGGCTATCCGGATCCCTGGCCCCTGAGGCTTCAACGACGCGCGTTCGGCAGCACGAACTGGGGGACGCCCGTGGTCGAGGCGTCCACCGAGGAGCGCTGGACCGACACCACGGTGGAGAAGGGGGTGCGGTACGAGTATCTGGCCCGTCTCGGACCCGGCATCCGTGGCGAATCGTTCCGCCACTGGGTGGCCGGCATCGAGATGCCCGTCGAGCACCAGCGGGGTGTCGTGCTGTTGCTGGTCGACCAGACCCTTGCCCCACGGCTCCGGCCTGAACTGGCGCAGCTCCGCACGAATCTCGTCGGAGACGGATGGCGTGTCCGCGAGTGGCTTGAGGCCCCGCGGCATCGCGACGGCTCGGTCGAATCCAACATCGCCAACCGATCCAAGGTCGCCCAGTGGATCACGGAGCATCACGAACCGGGCGTCACGAACGTCGTGTTCATTCTGGGACATGTGACGCTCGCCCACAGTGGCTCCGCGGGATGGGATGGTCATCCCGACCACCGGGGTGGCTGGGTGTGTGACGCGTTCTATGGCTACACCAACCGGACGGTTCCGGTCTGGACCGATCAGGAATTGTCGGCCCAGGGCAGAAACCGTCCCGGAGATGGGATCCTCGACCAGAACTACCTTCCCGGACCGCCCGACTTCGCCGTGGGTCGGGTGGACTTCTGGGGGCTGCCGGCGTTGGGACGCCGAAGCGAGGTCGACCTGCTGCGGCAGTACCTTGCCAAGGCGACTCGTTACCGGGCACATCAGATCCCGACGTGGGGACGCGTCTCGTGCCTTGCCGAGAATCCGGCGGCGGACCTGGCGGTCCTATCGGCCCAGACTCTCTCCGGCGCGGCCTTCGGGGTGGAGCCGGGCGTCGTGTTCGATGGGTACAACCTTCGGGATCGGGTGCCGGTCGATCTGGGGGTCCATTTCCAGTACGCCAGTGCGGGGGAGACGGGCGTCTTCGATGGCCTCGGCGGCAGCCATTCCAGCGACGCCTTTTCAGATCCGGCCCGGGAACTGCCGGTGACGTTCCGTCAGGTCTGGTTCTCCTACGGACCGGATTGGGCGCGCATCGATGACCGGGGCCGATTGATCTCGAGGGACAATTGGCTACGGGCCTCGCTCGCCAGTCCCAACCACGGCCTCGCGACCTTCGGCGGGGTGTCCTGGGATTACACCCCATTGGGTGCCGGCGCGCCGTTGGCCGATCTGATGGTCCGGTGCTGGTCCCGACCCGGCCTCCAGGTTCCTGCATTCCAGAGCATCCTTGGGGATCCGACACTCCGCCTCTTCCGTGTGACGCCACCTTCCGGGCTCAGTGCTGAACGGTCGGATCGGCGCGTGACCCTGACCTGGACGGCATCACCCGATGCCGACTGCCGCTACGCCATCTATCGGAGCACCCGTGGGCTCGAGGGGTTCTCGGAGCCCTTGGAGACGGGGCGATGGGTGGCCGGGACCACCTTTGTGGATGAGGACGCCCCGAAAGCCGTGGTGTACCAGGTTCGTGCGATCCGTTTGCAGGCCAGTGGCTCGGGCTCGTTCTGGAACAACAGCCAGGGCGTGTTTGTGGGGGATTGAAGAAGCTGAGAGGTGAGAGCTGAGAGCTGAGGGTTCCGACAGCCGCGCTCCGTTTGCTGTGATGCCCACGAGGCTCGCCCGCCCCTGGACCCAGTGCGCAGGGCTCCGGGCTCTACGGCTTGGACTGCAGTCTTTCGAGGATGCGGCGGGCCGCATCGGCGGGGTCCGCGGCAGCGTAGATGGGGCGCCCAATGACCAGCCACGACGCGCCTGCGGCAATGGCCTCCTCCGGACTGAGGGTGCGTTTCTGGTCGTCGGCGCCCTCCGACCCCGTCCGGATCCCCGGTGTCACCAGCTGGATCTCGGCAGGCAGGATCCGGCGGAGCAGGGGAAGCTCGAGCGGTGAGCAGACCAGGCCCCGGAGTCCGGCGCCGACACCCAGGCGAGCGAGTCGTTCGACCTGCCGTGCAGGGTCCGTTTCGCCGCCGAGCTCGGCCAGCGCCGCGGAATCCATGCTCGTCAGGACCGTCACCCCCAACACGAGGGGGGCGGGGCGGCCGTATTCGGCGGCCGTGCTCTGGGCCGCCTGTTCCGCCGCCCGAAGCATGGCGCTCGCACCGCTGCAATGAAGGGTCAGCATCTGGACATCCAGGCGGACGGCGGCGGACACCGCCTTGGCGACGGTGTTCGGGATGTCGTGGAACTTGAGGTCGAGGAACACCGCGGCTCCGGTGTCGCGGAGGCGTCGGACGATGTCGGGACCAGCCGAGACAAAGAGTTCCTTGCCAACCTTGAGGGCACCGACGAATGGGGCCACCCGCTGGGCGAGGGCCACGGCGATGTCGGCGGAGGGGACGTCGAGGGCGACGATGATCGGGTTTCTCATGAGGGGCTCAGCGGCGCCACCACCGGCGACCTTCGGCGGCGGGCGCTTCGGGTGCAGGTTCCGGTTCTGCAGTGGTCAGCGTCCGTATCAGCAACTGGCTCCGGGCCGCTTCAAGCGCCATCCGGAACTCCTCGTAGCTCCCAAAACGATCCTTCGGGTCCTTGGCCATCGCCCGGACGAGGGCGTCGCTCGTCGGGTGGGAGACGTCGGGCGCAACTTGGATCGGCGGCGTCAGGGGGGTGTGGATCTGTGCGGCCACGACCTCGTCGACCGACGGGGCATCGAACGGAACCCGTCCGACGAGGGCATGGTACAGGGTTCCGGCCAGGGAATATTCGTCGCTCAGGAAGCTCTCGCCGGTCTGCTGGACCCGCTCCGGCGCAATGTAGAAGGGGGTGCCGAAGACCGGGGCATAGTAGTCCTTGTCGGCGTCCGCCTTCCGCGCGAGTCCGAAGTCCACGAGCTTGGGTTCACCGTCTCCGTTGAAGAGGATGTTGCCGGGCTTGATGTCGAGATGGAGCAGGCCGTGCTTGAGTGCGGTTGCGAGCGCGCTGGAAACCTTGATGCCGATATCGAGCACCTCGAGTTCGGACACCCGCTGTTCCCCCTCGATCTTCCCGTCGAGACTCCCGGCGTCCGCCAGTTCCATCACGAGGTATCGCCGATCCCCTTCCTGGTCGAAGGTATAGATGTGGATGATGTTCGTGTGGTTGAGCTGGGCACAGGCGCGCGACTCCGCGGCGAAGGCGTTGACGGCGTCCTCGTCATCCACCAGTTCCTGCTTCATCAGCTTCACCGCAACCTCCCGTCCGAGGGTGTTGTCCCACGCGCGGTAGACCGTGCCCATGCCGCCGGAGGCGATCTCCGAACGCAGCTCGAACTGGCGGAGGATCATCGGCATCATGATGGATCCCTGACACTTCGAGCACGCCGTCCGTTCCAGCGGGGCGAGGGATCCCGGGATGAACACCTTCGATCCGCAGTGCGGACAGGCGACCATCTTGAGTGCTTTCTGGGCCGAGGACATCGGGTGGCGGGTGAATGTAGCGATGGCCCCCTAGGGGACAAGCATCGGCTGCGCCCGATTGTGCTTCGATCGGGCGATCGGTATCGTCTCGGGCCCATGAAGTCCTCCGGAATGGTCTATCTGGTCGGTGCGGGTCCTGGCGATGCCGGCCTCCTGACCCTGCGTGGTGCCGAGCTGCTCGCCCTGGCCCAGGTGGTGGTGCACGACGCCCTCGCCCATCCCGGCCTCCTGCGTCGGGTCCCGCCCGACGTGGAATGCATCTCGGTCGCCAAGCGCGCCGGTCACCACGCCATGCCGCAGGAGGACATCAACCGGCTGCTTGTGGCGAAGGCCAGGGAGGGACGGATCGTGGTCCGGCTCAAGGGAGGTGACCCGTTCGTGTTCGGACGCGGGGGCGAGGAGGCCGAGGTGCTCCACCAGGAAGGCATCCCGTTCGAGATCATCCCGGGTGTGTCCTCGGTGATTGCCGCACCCGCCTATGCCGGGATTCCCATCACCCATCGGGATCACTGCTCCAGCTTCCATGTGTTCACCGGGCACGAGGATCCCACCCGACCCGAATCCCGGATCGACTGGCCCATGGTCGCCCGTCTGGAGGGAACCCGCGTGATCCTCATGGGCATGGAGCGCCTCGAGGAGATCGCCCGCCGTCTCGTGGAACACGGTGCGACCACCTCGACCCCTGCGGCCGTGGTCGAGTGGGGGACCACCTCCCGTCAGCGGACCGTCACGGGCACCCTTGGCGACATCGCGGCGACCGCCTCGAAGGCGGGCCTCGGCTCGCCAGCGGTTGTGGTACTGGGTGGTGTCGTCGGACTCCGGAACGATCTGTCGTGGTTCGAGACCCGCCCCTTGCTGGGCCGTCGCATCGTCGTGACCCGCACCCGGGAGCAGGCCAGCCAGCTCTCCTCCCGGCTGCATACGCTCGGAGCCGAGGTGATGGAGATTCCGACGATCCGGATTGCTCCGCCCGACCAGCTGGGCCCGTTGCACGAGAGCATGAGCGCCCTGGGGGAGTACAACTGGATCGTCTTCACCAGCCCGAATGGCGTCTCCGCCTTCTTCGGATACTTCCTCAAGGCCTTCGATGACATCCGTTCGCTGGGCATGATCCGGTTCGCCGCAGTGGGCCCTGCCACCGCCGCAAATCTCGCCGAGTTCCATGTCAAGGTGGATGCCATGCCCGAAGAGTTCGTCGCCCGGAAGGTGGCCAAGGCCATCGCCGCCGTGGAGACCGTTGAAAACCTCCGCATCCTCTGCCTGCGCGCCCAGGTGGCTAATCCCGAGCTGGTCCAGGAACTCGAGGATCTCGGTGCGATCGTCGATGACGTGGCCTGCTACCAGACGCTGCCTGAGACCTCGGATCGGGATGGATCCATCGCCTCGCTCCAGTCCGAGGGGGTCGACTGGATCACCTTCACCAGCGCCTCCACGGTGGAGCACTTCAACGCCCGGGGTCCCCTGAAGGCGCTTCGCGAGCGGCATCCCGGGGTCCGTTTTGCCTCGATCGGTCCGGAGACCACCAAGGCTTTGAAGGAGCTGGGGTTGAAGTCCGACATCGAGGCCAAGCCGCACACTGTCGATGGACTCGTGAACGCGATCGTGCGCTCGGCCGCCTGAGCCTGCTGCAGGACCCCGCGACCCGGATCCTACCCCCATTGCCCCGCCGTGCCGCCCGTCGAACCTCCGCTTCAGCCCCCGTGTGTGATCCACGAGGACGAGCATCTGCTCGTCGTGAACAAGCCCCCCGGCTGGAACACCCATGCCCCGGCGCCGTTTGCCGGTGAAGGCATCTACGACTGGCTCCGGCACCGGGAGCCCCGCTGGTCCCCGCTCGCCATCGTCCACCGGCTCGACAAGGAGACGAGCGGGATGCTGGTGTTCGGAAAGACGCCGGTCGCGAACCGCTCCCTCACGGAGCAGTTCGCGCGTCGACAGGCCCACAAACGGTACGTGTGTGCCACCGACCGTCCGGTGTCCCGCGACTCGTTCGTGGTCCGCAATCGTCTGGAGCGCGTGGGGGACCGCTATGCGGCCGTGCGGTCCGGGGAGCATGGCGACCTGGCGGAGACGCGGTTCCGGGTGGTGCGGCGCGAGGGTTCCCTCACCTGGATCGAGGCGGAGCCCGTGACGGGACGGACGCACCAGATCCGTGTCCATGCCGCCGGCGAGGGGCTGCCGCTCCTCGGGGATGTGCTGTATCGCGGGAGTCCTTCCAGCCGTCTTCACCTGCACGCGGCCCGCCTCCAGATCCGACACCCCGCCACGGGTGAGGAGAGTGTCTTCGAGGCCGTGCCCGACTTCCACACACCCGCTCCACGACAGCTTCGGGATGCCTTTCTCAATCCACGAGAGACCAATGCCTATCGGGTGGCGCACGGGGCCTCAGATGGATTCCCGGAACGCTACATCGAGCGGCTGGGCGACTGGGCACTCGTCCTGGCCGAGGATCCCATGACGTCCCCGATCCCGGACTCCCTGATGCCTGGGGGGAAGGGGATCCATGGGAAACGATGGACCCGTCAGGTGCGATCCCTCCCGTCGGAGGAGGCATCGCCGCGTTTGCTGTCCGGGCTCGAGGCTCCCGAGCGGTTCGAGGTCCTCGAGAACGGGGTCCGATTCGAGATCAGCCTCAGGGAGGGCTACTCTTACGGGTTGTTCCTCGACCAGCGGGACAATCGTCGTCGCCTGCTGCGCGGACATGTCGCGGAGGGGTTCGGACTGCATCGGGAGGGGGGGGCGCAGCCCGAGGTCCTGAACTGCTTCGCCTACACCTGTGCGTTCAGCGTCTGCGCGGCCCTGGGAGGGGCCCGGACCACGAGCCTCGACCTCTCGCGCAAGTATCTCGACTGGGGAAGGCGCAATTTCGCCCTGAACGGGCTCGACCCTGCGGGGCACGACTTCATCTATGGGGACGTGTTCGACTGGCTGAAGCGGTTGGCCAAGAAGCCGCGCCGCTTTTCCGTGGTCATCCTGGACCCGCCCACGTTCTCCCGATCCCGTGAGCACGGGGATTTCCGTGCGGAGTCCGACTACGCTGAACTGGTGGGCCTGGCGTTGCCGCTGCTCGCCCCGGATGGCGTCCTGCTCGCCTCGACCAACGCGGCCCGACTGCGTCCCGAGGCCTTCATCGAAGACGTCCGAGGGGCGGTCCATCGGTCAGGACGTCGCGTGCTCCAGGAACGGTTCCAGCCACAGCCCCCGGATTTCCCGATGTCCCGCGAGGAACCGGGTTATCTGAAGACCGTCTGGATGCGGGTGTCGTAGTTCGGTCCAGCGCGGTGCCCGCCCACCCCCCCTCACTTTGCACTTTGTGTTCGAGATGGAAGCTTTGAATCTGCATGGCCTTGAAGAAAACGCCTTTTGACGATCTCGCCGCGGTGCTGTCCGACCTCAAGCGGGGGCGGATGGTGATTGTCGTGGATGACGAGGACCGGGAGAACGAGGGGGATCTGGTGATGGCGGCCGAGAAGGCCACGCCGACGGCGATCAATTTCATGGCGCGGTTCGGTCGGGGTCTCATCTGTGTTCCGACCACGGGGGACCGCCTTCGGCAGCTGGGCATCGAGGAGATGGTGGCCCGGAACCGCGAATCCTTCCGGACCGACTTCCAGGTGAGTGTCGACGCCTCCAGTGGGATCAGCACCGGGATCAGCGCCGCGGACCGGTCACGCACCATCCAGCTCCTCGCGGACCCACGGGCCAGCGAGTCGGATTTCGTCCGGCCCGGACACATCTTCCCGCTCCGGTCCAAACCCGGAGGCGTCCTCCAGCGCAGTGGCCATACCGAGGCGGCCGTGGATCTCGTGACTCTCGCGGGTTGCCGCCCCGTCGGGGTCATCTGCGAGATCATGAACGACAACGGCTCGATGGCCCGGCTGCCCGAGCTCCGTCGATTCGCCCGACGTCACCGGCTCAAGATCTGCTCGATCGAGCAGCTGATCGGGTTCCGGCGTCGTACCGAGAAGCTGGTGGAGCGTCTCGAGACCGTCCAGATGCCGACCGACTACGGCGAATTCTCGTTGCACCTGTTCCGCTCCCGCATCGACGACCAGCATCACCTCGCTCTGGTGAAGGGTGAGGTCTCCGGGAAGAAACCGGCGCTCGTCCGGGTCCACAGCGAATGCCTGACGGGCGACGTCTTCGGATCCCGCCGTTGCGACTGTGGACCCCAGCTGCACGCCGCGATGGAGCGGATCAACAAGGAGGGTTCCGGGGTGATCCTGTACATGCGTCAGGAGGGACGGGGCATCGGACTGCCCGCCAAGCTCCATGCCTATCGGCTGCAGGAGCAGGGGCTCGACACCGTGGAGGCGAACCTGAAGCTCGGATTCCCGATGGACCTCCGGGACTACGGCGTCGGGGCCCAGATGCTGTCGGAGCTTGGGGTGAACAAGATCCGGCTGCTGACCAACAACCCCAGGAAGGTCGTGGGCCTCCAGGGACATGGTCTGGAGATCGTGGAGCAGCTCCCGATCCGTGTGAGTCCGAATCCCCACACCGCCCACTATCTCAAGACGAAGAAGGACCGCATGGGGCATCTGTTGTGAGGGGGGCGGGCTGATGGCCCGGGCGTCCTCGTAGGCAGGTCCGATCATCCCTTGCCCTGGGCGAGGGTCTTCCCGCAGGTTTTCCGTCGTTGGACGCCCGAACCCTCCTATCGAAGATCGAGGCCAACGCCTCGCGTCGCCTCCCGATCCCTGCCGGACGCAAGCCGGCGGAGGAGCTGAAACGCTATGGCGGCTTCCTGAAGGAGGAGTCGGCACGGCTGCGGATCCTCCACCGGGCCGGAGCGGGTGGACTCGACATCGCCCGGGCCCGGTCCGCGGTCTTGGATCTCCTGATCCGGCACATCTTCGACGCCGTCCGGAAGGCATTCCCACCGAAGTCCAAGCCCCCGCGTCTCGCGCTCGTGGCCTATGGCGGGTACGGCCGCGGGGAGCTGAATCCCTGCAGCGACATCGACCTCATGTTCCTGTACGAGGCCGGCGCGGGTCAGGCCCCGGAGGTCACCCTCGGGGACTGGACCAGCGCGCTCCTCTACGCGCTGTGGGACATCGGGTTGAAGGTCGGCCACTCGGTCCGGACGATCGACGACTGCATCCGGCTGGCGAACCAGGACATGCAGTCCAAGACCGGCATGCTGGAGTCGAGGCTGGTCGCCGGGGATGCCCGTCTCGAGGCCCAGCTGCGGCGCCGTTTCCTCCAGGAATGCGTCAAGGGACATGTCGAGGAATACCTCGCCCAGCGTCTCGAGGACCAGGCCCGGCGTCGGTCCCGGCATGGCGACTCGGCGGCGATGCAGGAACCCAACATCAAGAACGGATGCGGCGGCCTGCGGGATTTCCAGAACCTGCTCTGGATGGCCTTCTTCAAGCTGGGCTACCGCTCCACCGCCGAGCTCCAGGAGAACGGACAGATCAGCTCGCGGGAACGCAAGCAGCTCGATGCGGCGCATGACTTCCTGCTGAGGACCCGGAACGAGCTCCACTACTCCGCAGGGTCGGCCTCCGATGTCCTGACCGCCCCGGTGAAGGCCACCGTCGCCTCAGGGCTGGGATACACCGAACGATCGGCCCGGGTCCGCGTCGAGCACTTCATGCGGGACTACTACACGCACGCCCGCAACGTGTACCTGATCACCCGGACCCTGGAGCAGCGCCTCGCCCTCGCCCGACCCAAGGTCCCGCGCGGCCGGGGCACGAAATCCAGGCGCTCCGTCCCTCCCGAGGGACAGGAGCTCGACGGTTTCCTGGTGGTCGGACAGCAGCTCACCGCGCCCTCCAGGACCATCTTCCGCGAGGATCCCAACCGCCTCATCCGGGCCTTCCTCTATTCCCAGCAGCGGGGGCTCCAGATCCATCCCGATCTCGCCCAGATGCTGCGTCAGCTGGTCGACGAGGGCCGGGTCGACGGCGCCTTCCGGCAGGATCCCGGCGTCCACACGACCTTCCTCGAGATCCTGGCCCAACGGGGCAACGTCGCCCCCGTCCTCCGGGCCATGCACGAGGTCGGGTTCCTGGGACGCCTCATCCCCGAGTTCGGTCGGATGACCAACCTCGTCCAGCACGAGTTCTACCATCAATACGCGGTCGACGAGCACACGCTGGTGACCTTGCAGAAGCTGGACTCGATCTGGCTGGGGAACGGTCCGCTGGCGGACAACTACGCCGCGGTGCTGCCCGAGATCGAGCGCCCGGAGGTCCTCTACCTCGCGCTCCTGCTCCACGACTCCGGCAAGGCGTTCCCGGGTCGCCCCCATGAGCTGGTGGGCGGCGAACTGGCGCTCCGGGTGGCCCGGCGGCTGCACCTGGACGGCACGACCACCCATGTCCTGCGCCTTCTCATTGAGCTCCATCTCGAGATGGTGAAGACCTCACAACGGCGCGACCTCGAGGATCCGGCGGTCATCCGCCAGTTCGCCGCGGAGGTGCAGACCGGGGAGACCCTCGCGATGCTCACCCTGCACACCCTGGCCGATTCGATGGGCACCAGCGACACGCTGTGGAATGGCTTCAAGGACATGCTGCTCCGGACGCTGTACTTCAAGGCCCGGAGCGTCCTTGCTGGCGCCACGGAGTTCCTGGAGGTCGAGCGGCGCCAGCGCGAGCTGCTCCAGCGGGAGGTCACAGCGATGCTGCCCAAGACGTTCTCGCCCGATGAGATCCAGGCGCACTTCGACGGGATGCCGGGCCGGTATTTCCAGATCCATGACGCCCGTTGGATCGCCCGGGATCTCACATTGGTGCATCGGTTCATGCATCTGCAGCTGACCGAGGACGACCGGGCGCTCGAGCCCGCGCTGGTGTGGACCGAGGAGACGGACCGCGGCTATGCCGGTGTGCACGTCTGCACCTGGGATCGCACGGGGCTCTTCGCGAAGCTCACCGGTGGGTTGGCCGCGGCCGGCCTGAACATCCTCACGGCCCAGATCTTCACCCGGGCCGATGACATCGTCCTCGACGACTTCTACGTCGTCGACGCCCGCACCGGGGAACCCCCTGAACCCCAGGTCCGCCAGCGGTTCGAACGCATCGTCACCGACGTTCTCGCCCGGGGCCTGGACCCGGAGAAGGCCCTCGCCAAGGTGCAGAAATATCCGCCGCTCTACCGCTCGGTCGGTGAGCGCATCCCCACCTTGGTGCGGGTCGACAACCGGATCTCCGAGGACTATACGGTGGTCGACGTCGAGGCCGAGGATCGGGTGGGTCTTCTGTTTGCGATCGCCCAGGCACTCCACGAACTGGGGATGGACGTCACCCTGGCCAAGATCGTCACGGAGAAGGGCGCGGCCATGGACACCTTCTACGTGCTCGAAGGCGGTCGGCACAAGGTCACCGACCCGGATCGGATCCGTTGCATGGAGACACGGATCCGCGAGGCTGTGGCCTCCGTCCTGGGAACCTAAGAGCGGAGGGTACAGCCCATCACCCGGCTTTCCCTCTCGAGATCGCTTCCTGGACCGCGGTGACAAGGGCCCTGCACCGGACCTGGAGTGGCCAGTCGCTCGGGGCCTCGAGGGTGTATCCCAACGGACACTTGTGGACACCCAGCCAGAGGGCCTCCGGCCATTCCGGGCGGGTCTCCGGATCGAAATCAGGTCGGATGATCCCCGGTTCGCTCACGGCCCGACCATCGATCAGCGGGGACTCGTCGATCGGGCACACCCGGCGGACCGCTCCCACGATGTGCCGGGCCAATGACGGTTGGTTCGTGCCGTTCAGCTCATACGCGTAGAACCCGTGGCTCTCCCAGTCCTCGTGCAAAAGGAGGGTGAGGTCGAATCGGGGCAGGGACTGGAGCCATTCCACGTGACCCACCGTCTCGGGCGAGCGGGGGTGCCTGTAATCCCGGTTCAGGTCGATGCCACAGGGATGCGTCCGACAGTTCCTTCGGATGCCCTCCGGATTGAGGCAGGGGACAAGCCAGAGGTCGGCGTCCGGGAGATCCGCCGATGACTCCAGGAGAGCCAGGACTGCGACGGGGCCTGCGGGCTCGTCGCCATGGATGCCCGCGGAGATGTAGATGCGCGGGGCCCCGGCCTGCCGCGCCGGTCTGTGGAATGCCGGCCGATGAAGTCGTGTCGGTGGAATCAGCTGGCACTCCCAGCCGGTGGCCGCCGCCACCTCCGCGCATCGATCCAGGAGTCCCTCGATGTCGATGCATTCACCCCGGTATCCGTCCTGGTTGAGTCCCAGCCGCTCCACCCCGGCAGCATGGGGAAGCGTACCCGGAGTGCAACCGCCCGGGAGACGTCCACCCCCCGGCAGCCGACGGCTCGAGCCTTCGCGGGTTTACAACCGAGGGTGCCGCCGACATCCTCCGGACCGATGACTTCGCCCATCCGGCATGACTGGTCGCTCGAGGAGATCCGGCAACTGCACGATTCACCGCTCCTGGAACTCGTGTTCCGCGCGGCCGCCGTCCACCGCGAACACCACGACCCCCGCGAGATGCAGGTCTGCAAGCTGATCTCGGTCAAGACCGGGGCCTGTCCCGAGGACTGCGCGTATTGCGCCCAGTCGTCCCGATATGCCACCGGCATCGATGCGGAGCGGATGTTGGAGAAGTCGACAGTGGTCGACATCGCCTCCCGGGCGAAGGCCGCCGGGGTCTCCCGGGTCTGCCTGGGCGCAGCCTGGCGTGAGGTGAAGGACAATGGGCAGTTCGACCGTGTCGTCGACATGGTCAAGGGTGTCACCGATCTGGGACTCGAGGTCTGCTGCACCCTCGGGATGCTGTCCGAATCGCAGGCGCATCGCCTCGAGGAGGCGGGCCTCTACGCCTACAACCACAATGTCGACTCCAGCGCCGAGTTCTACGAGACGATCATCACGACCCGGACGTATGCCGACCGACTGAACACCATCGAGAACGTCCGGAAGACGAAGGTGACGGTCTGCTCCGGAGGCATCATCGGCCTCGGTGAGCGCGTCGACGACCGCCTCCGGATGCTGCAGACCCTGCAATCCGTCCGACCCCATCCCGAGTCGGTGCCGATCAACATCCTCAGCAAGGTCCCGGGCACTCCGATGGCAGGGCAGCCAGATGTGCCGGTCTGGGATGTGATCCGCATGATCGCCACGGCCCGGATCCTGATGCCGGCGTCGGACGTCCGGCTCACGGCGGGTCGGGCCCGGTTGTCGCCGACGGAACAGGCGCTGTGCTTCCTGGCGGGTGCGAACTCCATCTTCTCGAGCGAGACGGAATACATGCTCACCCCGGCGGTGCCATCCCCGAGCTACGATGCCGACACCGAGCTCCTCCGGGTGCTGGGCCTGGTCTCCCGCGCCCCGTTCGACAACCCGAACGCCCCGCGTGCGGCCGAGTTGGCGTCACGCCAGTCGGTGTCGGAGACGGAATCGGCGACGGCCTGAACCGGTCCTGGAGCTCCTCACATGGCCGGCATCCTCGATCTTGTCGCAAACCTCCCCCGGCGGGAGGTGCCGCTTGGCGAACTGCTTCTGGAGCAGGGGTGTCCCGCCTCCTCGATGCTCATTCTGATCTCCGGCGAGGTGGAGGTGTTGCACGACCAGATCCGTGTGGCCCGCACCGGTGAGCCGGGCGCCGTATTCGGCGAGATGTCGGTCCTGCTCCGACGCCAGTGCACCGCCAGCGTCCGGACCCTCAAGCCCAGCGTCTTTGCCGTCGTCGATCAACCCGAGCGGTTCCTGAAGGAGTCGTCCGACGCCAGCCTGCATGTCGCCGTTCTGCTCGCGCGGCGTCTCGAGGCCCTCAACCGCTATCTGGTCGACGTCAAGACCCAGTACGAGGGACACGACCACCTCGGTATGGTGGATGACGTCCTGAACACCCTCATGCACCAGCAGCCGCGGGATCCTTCGCGCTGAGGTGTCGGATCACCTCACCCTCGAGCGACATCCAGCGGGCTTCGAGGGTTTCCAGATCGAACTCGATGTGGGTCGGCACGGGGCCGATCTGTTTGCCGGGATTGAACACCCAGGTGTCCCCGACCCGGTCGATCCACGATCCCTCCGTGTAGAACGGCGCGTTGTGGATGTGGCCGCTGAGCACGAGGTGTGGCCGATGCCGCAGGATCCAGTCGACCAGGTGCGCATCCCCGATGGACTTCCGCCCCGTCCAGCTCGTCCGGGAATCCTGTGGCGGGGCGTGATGGATCCAGACCCAGCGGTTCTTTGGACGCCGGGCATCCGTCTCCAGCTGTGCCTCCAGAGCCGCCCGCGATTCCGGGCCGTCCCACCAGGGGCATACAGTGAACAGGGTCCCATCCCGCTCAAAACTCTCCCCGTCCACCCGGACCCGTTCTGAACGTGCCGATTGGAGCCATCGCGCCATGGCCTCATCGGCTCTGGATCGCTCTGTCCCGTCGTGGTTCCCGGAACTCACCAGCAACTGCGTCTGCTGGCTGATTCGGGAGAGATACTTCTCCACGACCACCACCTGGATATCCCGGTCGAGCGGCGAGCCAAGGTCCAGGAGGTCGCCTCCGATCGCCACGAGGTCGTAGTCCCGGGCGTGATTCGTCACTCAGTCGAACTGCTTCAGGGCGTAGTGGAGATCGGCGACGAACAGGAGCCGCATGGCCCACCAACCGTGGGGGTGGGGGACGGGCACGTCGAAACAATTGTCCCCACGGGTCAGGATGGGCCGGTGTTTCACGAGGAGGGCCGACTCCGGGGTGGAACTCCGGATCGGGTTTCGGGATGTTGCGGCATGCGGTTCACCAAGTGGCGATGTTCCGGCCCGATGCTCGGGATCCTCCTCCTGGGTGCCGGGATCCCGGGAGTCTCGGCGGCACCCGAGACACGGGTCTCCTATACCGCGGCCTATGGCGGCTCGGGAGCCCAGCCCGAATTGGACGCGGCGAAGGACCTGCCACGGGTCCCCGCCACGGCACCGGCCGATGCGCCCTCGACCTTCGCGGTAAGACCAGGGTTCCGACTCGAACTCGCCGCGGCGGAGCCCGACGTGGTCAGCCCCATCACCCTCGCCTTCGACGAGTTCGGCCGGATGTTCGTGGTCGAGATGATCGACTACTCCGAGCGTCGGGAGGAGACGCCGCACGCGGGGCGGATCCGGAGGCTCGAGGACACGGATGGAGATGGACGATTCGATCGCTCGGTGGTGTTTGCCGACAACCTCCCCTGGCCAACCGCCCTGGTCTGCTCGAAGGGCGGCGTCTTCGTCGGGGCGACCCCGGACATCCTGTGGTTGAAGGACGTCGATGGTGACGGTCAGGCCGATGAGCGGAAGGGGGTCTTCACCGGCTTCGGCAGCGGGGCCTCACGGCTCAACGTCCAGGCCCTGCTCAACTCGTTCAACTGGGGTCTCGACAACCGCATCCACGGGGCGACCGGGCCGATCGGCGCCGCCGAGGTCCGGCGGGTCGATGCGCCGTCTGGGACGCCGATCGAGCTGCGCGGCAGGGATTTCAGTTTCGATCCGAGGACCCTCGATATTCGACCCGAGGCCGGCGGGGGCCAGTACGGTCTGTCGTTCGACACCGACGGCCGGAAGTTCGTCTGCAGCAACAGCGATCATCTCCAGTTGATCCTGTACCCGGAACGCTACGCGGCCCGGAACCCGGCGGTGTCGATGCCCGGGTCGCGACTCAGCATCGCCGCGGACGGGCCGGCGGCCGAGGTGTTCCGGATCAGCCCGGACGAGCCCTGGCGGATCGTGCGGACCCGGTGGCGGATCAGCGGCGTGGTGCCGGGGGCGGTGGAGGGCGGGGGACGGGTCTCCGGCTACTTCACGGGGGCCACGGGTGCGACGATCTATCGGGGGGATGCCTATGGGCCGGAGTTCGTCGACAACGCCTTCATTGGCGACGCCGGCGGCAATCTCATCCATCGGAAGCTCCTGAAACCCGACGGCGTCTCGCTCCGTGCGGAACGTCCGGATGACGAACGCTCCATGGAGTTCGTCGCCTCCCGCGACACCTGGTTCCGTCCCGTGCACTTCCAGAATGGTCCCGATGGATGCCTGTATGTGGTCGACATGTACCGGGAGGTGATCGAACACCCGTGGTCGATTCCGGAGTCGATCAAGAAGCACCTCGACCTCAACAGCGGCAATGACCGGGGGCGCATCTGGCGCATCGTTCCGGAGGGTTTCCGGCGGCCGAATCGTCCCCCTCCCGGCGTCCTGGATGTCGCAGGACGTGTTGCGGCGTTGGAGAGCGACAATGGGTGGACCCGTGAGACCGCATCACGGCTGCTATATGAGTCACAGGACCCCACCGCCATACCGGCCTTGGAACGGATCCTGAGGAAGTCCAACCGCCCACTGGCCCGGCTTCACGCGCTGCATGGCCTCGAGGGCCTGTCGGCGTTGTCGGCGAAGCGACACCTCATTCCCGCACTGTCCGATTCGGATGAACGGGTCCGGGAACACGCGGTCCGGCTCGGCGAACGCCTTCTGGCCGATTCCGGAGACCGCTCTGGACTGGTTCGGGCGCTCGCGAAGCGTGTCGAGGATCCCGCGCCCCGTGTCCGGTTCCAGCTCGCCTTCACCCTGGGTGCGGTGCCTGTGAAGGATCGGATCCCGTCGGTCATCGCCCTGGCCCGGAGGGACGCGGCGGATTCCTGGATGCGGTGGGCCCTGTTGAATTCCCTATCGGACGGAGCCACGGAGGTTTTCACGGCTTCGGTCCAGGATCGGGCGCTTCTCGAGGCCCCGGGCGGCATCGACTGGTTGCGTCAGCTGGCGACCCTGATCGGGGCGCAGGGGCGGCCGTCCGGGATCCACCCCGTTCTCGACTGGGTGATGGCGGATCGGAATGAGGGCGTCGCGCTCCCGGTGGCGGTGGCCCTGTTGGACGGGGAGCGTCGGAGCGGTCGTCCAGGCTCCCCGGTGGACCCGCATTTTGTGGAACTCTCGATCCGGGCCCGTGCCGTGGTCGTGGAGGCCTGGGTACCGGAGCCCCTGCGGATCGACGCCATCCGACTGCTGGGCCATATCCCTGGGGAGCAGACCCGCGCGGTCCTCGAGCCCCTGCTCGCGGGAGGGTCCGATGCGCTTCGGCGGGAGGTGATACGGACCTTGGCTGTTGATGCCGACCCCGCTGTAACCCGTGCCCTGCTGCGGGGCTGGTCTGGCTACACCCCCTCCCTGCGGAACGAGGCCTTGAACGTCGTGATCTCACGACGTTCGGGTGCGCTGGAGCTCCTGGAGGCGGTGGATTCGGGATCCGTGCCGAAGGCGGACATTCCGGCGGCGGTGATCCAGTCGCTCCGGGCCAACAGGGATTCCGGTGTCGCCGCCCGCGCTGCCCGGGTCTTCCCACCGGGCCCCGACTCCGCTGCCCGCGTCCGGATCTTCGAGCCGGCGTTGTCGATGAAGGGGGACGTTGGGCGCGGACGGGCGGTCTACCGTGAGCGTTGCGCCTCCTGCCATCGATGGGGTTCCGATGGGATTCGACTGGGTCCGGATCTGGTCACGGTGAAGTCGGCCGGACGGGATCGTCTGCTCTCGAGCATCCTCGATCCCCACGCGGAGGTGGCACCGCAGTTTGTGGCGTTCGAGGTGGAGACCCGGGAGGGGGACCAGCATGTCGCCGTGATCGATCGGGAGACGCCGTCGGCCGTGACCCTGCGGATGGGTGGCGGCCAGGAGATCGCCCTGCCGCGTCCGCAGGTGCGGAGCATGACGAGTTCGGGTCGATCGCTGATGCCGGAGGGTCTTGCGGATGGGCTTTCGGTGCAGGCGATGGCCGATCTCCTGGAATTCATCGCCGCCGCCGAGCCCCCGGCTGGCAGCCAGTGAATAGGCTCTCGAAGTTCCCCTCAACTTTTCTAGAAGGGACTCAGGCGGGGACGCGGGGACGCGGAGGAATAAGGCCGGTTCTCGGAATGGTGGGTGATGCAGTGCTCTGCATCACTGGGCGCGGGAGCACCCACCCGAGGTAGGGGCCGCACTCCGTTGCGTCCCCATCTTTCCCGCGAGGGTCTGGCTGTACGGTCGCTCCAGCCGGGTTCCTCTGACGCGTGAGCGGATCCCGTCCCCCTTCACGGGCGCGCAACGCGCAGCGGATCGAGATGGGGCCGTGACGGAGCACAGCCCTACCGTGGCGCGCCTCGACCGTTGGGTGGAGCCCCTTCGGGGCCTTGGGGTGTTCTTGGATGACGATGGGGGTGCTCGTCTGCTGGGTGCACCCCGTGCACCCAGGTCCTGCAGGTACTGCAGGACCCTCCGCGTCCGGTCGTGTGTCCAGTTCTCTCTCCTCCCTAAATCTGGCGATGGTGAACCGGTCGTTTCACCTGCCAGACTGGGTGGATGCAACAACCTCGTCCGGACTTCGATGCGATCTGGAAGGAGACCTTGATGGGCCTCTTTCCGGAGTGCATGGAGCGGTTCGATCCCGCCTTCGCCAAGAAGATCGACCGGTCGAGGAAGGTTCGGTTCCTGGACAAGGAACTCCGGGCCCTGCT
>SXGQ01237741.1_pt1 | contig 22433 bp, 20 predicted proteins | sample 3178371 | NCBI WGS metagenome assembly SXGQ01 (sample SAMN11356859, study PRJNA531348) | freshwater metagenome | isolation source: freshwater sample F1-20 | place: China: Fuxian Lake, Yuxi | collected 2017-12-25 | reverse complement strand
CTCGCAAGCCGGCGCGGAAGTGTCTGCGCTCCTCGGCCGGTCGCCTTCGGCGGTCGGTTACCAGCCTACGCTCGCCAACGAAATGGGCCTCCTCCAAGAGCGCATCACTTCGACCAAGAAAGGCTCCATCACTTCTGTGCAAGCGGTCTACGTACCGGCGGACGATTTGACCGACCCGGCGCCGGCCAATACTTTCGCGCACTTGGACTCCACGATCGTACTCGAGCGTTCGATCGCCGAACTCGGTATCTATCCGGCCGTCGACCCGCTGGCCTCGGTTTCTAAAGCGCTGCAAGCTGACATCGTCGGCGAAGAGCACTATCGCGTCGCCCGCGAAGTCCAACGCGTACTGCAACGCTACAAGGATCTCCAGGACATCATTGCAATTCTCGGTCTCGATGAGCTTCCCCCCGAGGATAAGCTCATGGTCTACCGCGCCCGCAAAATCCAACGCTTACTTTCACAACCGTTCGCCGTGGCGGAAGTGTTTACCGGTACGCCTGGTAAATACGTTCCCGTCAAAGAGACGGTCCGCGGCTTCAAGATGATTCTCGATGGCGAGCTTGATCATGTTGCGGAAGGTGACTTCTACATGAAAGGCGGCATTGACGAAGTGCTCGCAGCTTCCGCGAAAAAGTAACGAGACCCGCTCACGCTTAATCCTCGTTACTTAATATTTCACCCCCATGTCGCTAATCCTCGAAATCGTCACGCCCGAAGCGAAGGTTTATGCCGATTCGATTGATAGTGTCGTGATTCCGACCGTTGAAGGTGAAATTGGTATTCTCCCCGGCCACATTCCCTTGCTCACCCAAATTGAGAGCGGCGAATTGCGCGTCACTAAGGGCAACTCCATTCAGTGGTTGGCGGTGGGGGGGGGCTTTGCCCAAATCGATGGCGACACCGTTCGCGTGCTCGCGGAGCATGCCATCACTGAAGAGAAGATTGATGAAAATGCGGTTGAGCTAGCGATGAAACGGGCCGAGCAGGAGCTCAAGGCCGCGAACGATATGGATCCCCAGCAATACGAACACTTGCAGAGCCTGGTGCGCTATTCTGGGGTTCAGCTCGCCGTCAAACGTCGGCGGCGCTAACTTTTTGCTCTAGGCCTACTCCACGAGTAGTTTGACCTAGGGCTTTTTTCTGCTTCATTCCTGATACTTAGTCTCACCTACCGTGTCATCTGCACTTCACCTTTTGCCGCTTTGCCAGCTTGCCGCTGGAGCCACTGGGCGAATTTGCGTGATTAATGGTGATGACGGCTTCGCCCAACGGTTGCGCGAGATGGGCTTTGGCGAAGCCGCTTTGGTTACCAAAATATCTGGCCGCACCACCAGCCTTTGCCAAGTTAACGGCACGCGCATCGCCCTCAACCACAACGCCGCGATGGCTATTCTGGTGGAAGCCTTGCCCGCCGGGGTTCGCTGAGCAGTTGGCGCCAGATTATGGCGAATCGGCTCCACGCTTGCGGTAATTTTTCGCTGTGATTTTGCCGCCGCACATCACGCCGCAGGGTAAAAAGCGACCGTCGGGATCTGCCCGCACGCCGATCTATGCGATGGTGGGTAATCCGAACTGCGGTAAAACCACGTTATTCAACGCCCTGACGGGGTTACGGCAGAAGGTCGGCAACTATCCCGGGGTAACGGTGGAGAAGAAAATCGGCGAGTGCTACTCACAGCACGGCCGGCCAATGAAAATCATCGATCTCCCCGGCGCTTACTCCTTGGCCGCGCGCTCACCTGATGAAGCGGTCTTGCGGGATGTTTTATTTGGCCGACGCGAAGATACGCCGCAACCGGATCGGGTCATCTGTGTGCTCGATGCCACCAATCTTGAGCGTAACCTCTACCTCGTACACCAGATTCTCGACTTAGGTCGTCCAGTCATCCTGGTGCTTAATATGATGGATTTGGCCGTTAAAGCCGGCCTGCGGATTGATACTCACCAACTGGCGGCCGCCCTCGGGGTTGTCGTCATTGCCTGCGCCGCGGTGAAAGGGGAGGGCTTGGTTGAACTTAAGCTCGCGATGAGTCGCAGCGATCTGCCGTTAGCCCGACACCGTTGGGATGTTCCCGCCCCGATCGCACCGGCCGTCGCTGAATTACAAGCGTCGCTGAGCGATGCTGATGCCCAATCACCACTCATCGCGCGCGCCGAGGCGCTGCTGCTGCTCACCGATTTCGAAAGCGTGCGGATTGCGGGGTCTAAACCCCTGAGTGCGCGTACCGCTGCCGTGCTGGCCGCGTGGCAACAACGCTGTGCCCGTGAAGAAAGTAATTGGTCCGGCACCCTGATTCGCAGCCGTTACGACGCCATTAATACGCTCTGCCGCGAGGTTCTGCGCCGCCCGCGCCCGCCAGAATTATCGGGCTCAGACCGCCTAGATGCCGTCCTCGTGCATTCCATTTGGGGTTGGTTATTTTTTGGATTCGTCATGGCTGCGCTCTTTTTTTCTATTTTTTCTCTGGCGGAATATCCGATGAACTGGATCGATGCACACATCGCCGCGCTGAGCCGCGGAGTTAAAAATATTCTCCCGCCAGGTGATTTGCGCGATCTCTTAACCGATGGCGTGATCGGCGGGGTCGGGGGCATTGTCGTCTTTCTTCCCCAAATTCTAATTTTGTTTTTCTTCGTGGGGTTACTCGAAAGCACGGGCTATATGGCGCGCGCGGCTTTTCTGATGGACCGCCCCATGAGCAAAGTGGGGCTGCATGGAAAATCATTTATCCCCCTCTTGGGCTCCTACGCCTGTGCTATTCCGGGGATTATGGCCACTCGGACGATCGAAAACGCCAAAGATCGGCTCGTCACAATTTTAATTGCTCCACTGATGAGCTGCTCCGCTCGGCTCCCTGTCTATCTCCTCATGATTGCGACTCTTCTGCCCGCCGCGGCCCTGCCGGCTACGTGGAAGGCGGGTCTCATGCTGCTCATGTATCTCTTGGGTACGCTCGGGGCTTTTGGCTTCGCTTGGCTTTTTAAACGCACGCTCTTCAAGAGCGCGCGGCCGTTAATGATTATGGAGCTGCCGGCGTATCAGCCGCCCCGCCTAAAGGAAATCCTTCGCCAAATGGTGGAGCGCAGCTGGCTGTTTTTAAAAAATGCCGGGACCATCATCCTTGGCATCTCGATCGTGCTGTGGTTCCTCACCACTTACCCTAAACATCCCGATCCTAAAGCCTCCGCTGAGGCGCAAATTGCGGTCAGCTTTGCTGGTCAAGCAGGCCATCTCCTTGAACCAGTGATTAAACCACTGGGCTTCGACTGGCGCATTGGAATCGGCTTAGTGACATCATTTGCCGCGCGCGAAGTTTTTGTCAGCTCGATGAGTGTCATTTTTGGCGTACAGGACAACGGGGAGGACACTTTGCCGGTCCGCGACGCTTTACGCGCAGCCCGCTGGCCGAATGGGGCCAGCTTATTCACGCCACTCGTTTGTATCACCCTGATGGTTTATTATGTTTTCGCGATGCAGTGCATGAGTACGATCGCCGTAGTAAAACGTGAAACCAACTCATGGCGCTGGCCCCTCTTTCAAATCGCCTACATGACCGGTACCGCGTGGCTCGTGTGCTTCGCCATTTATCAAATCGGCCGAGCGCTTGATTATTGATAGCCTAATTTTATTCATGTCTGCCTCTACCCAAACTTTCATCGCTTTCGCGATTGTGGGCATGGCCGTCGCTCTGCTTATGCGCTCTTGGCTTAAAAAAAGCCCCGGCGCCGGTTGCGGTCAGGAGGGTTGTAGCGCGGTTAGTCCGGAAATTAAAAAACTCCGCGCCAAGTTAAAACGCTAAGCTGAGACTGGCCGCAGGGTCGCCCGTTGGCCCCGGCCGATCGGCAGTACAACGAGCGCCGCGATCAGACACAGCGCCCCCGCGCTGAAGAAAGCTAGCGTGTAAGTCCCCGTCACGGTGCGCAGCACCCCGGCCGCATACGATGCCCACGCGGCCCCCACTTGGTGGGCTGCGACCACCCAACCAAAGACGATGCTGGCCTTCTCGCGCCCAAAAACCTCGCCGGTCAGCTTAATGGTTGGCGGCACTGTCGCGATCCAGTCCAGCCCATAGAATACGGCAAACACGCCCAACCCGGCCACCGGACCAAGCAGCGCGATAGGCAAAAATAAGAGCGAGATGCCGCGCAACCCGTAGTAAATGAACAAGAGGTAGCGACAGTTGTAACGATCGCTCAACCAGCCCGAGGCCATTGTCCCAACAAGATCAAATAAACCCATCATCGCCAACAGCCCCGCTGCGCGCACCGCCGGAATCCCACAATCAAAAGCCGCCGAAATAAGATGCGTCCCAATCAAACCATTAGTGCTGGCGCCACAGACAAAAAAGGAACCGGCCAATAGCCAAAAATCACGCCGGTGCATCGCTTCCAGCAAAGCATCAATTGCCCGCTTCACGGGATTCCCCATCACGGGGATCGCCGACTCCACCGGACCAGTCTCACCATAAGGCCGCAAGCCAACATCCCGCGGATCATTGCGCATCAACCACCAGATAAGGGGAGTCATCAGCACGGCGGCGGCGGCCACGAGAAGAGGCGCTCCGCGCCAGCCATGCGTGGTTACCACTGCAGCAAGGCTGGGGAGAAAAATTAACTGCCCGGTGGCGGTACTCGCCGTAAGCAAACCCATCACAAGTCCGCGCCGGTGAGTGAACCAGCGATTAGCAACCGCCGCCCCGAGAACGGTGGCCGCCAGGCCTGAGCCTATGCCGACGACTACGCCCCACAGCACCACAAACTGCCAGTAACTGGTGGCCTGGGTCGAAAGACCATAACCCGCCGCGAGCAAAGTCATTGCCGCCATCATTGTGCGCCGGAGGCCGAAGCGCTGATAAAGCGCGGCGGCAAATGGGCCCATCAAACCATAAAGAAAGATATTGATCGAAATGATCGAGGACACCGTGGCACGGCTCCATTGAAATTCATTAGCCAATGGCAGCAAAAGAACTCCCGGCGCGGCCCGCGCTCCCGCCGCCGCCAACAACACACAGAAGGTTACGCCTGCGGTGATCCAAGCATAATGAAATTTTTTACTGGCAGCGACAGTCGTCATAGACGATTCCCACCGTTGAAGCGCGAGCGAAAGTGTCAAATTACAACCATGCTTTGCATTTGCTGAAACCTCCCGATGGCCTACGGTTACAGCCTATGCTAAATCGCCCCCTGTTATGCCTCGCGGCACTGCTCGGATTAACCGCGAGCGTTAACGCCCAAGAGAAACCGCAGGTCTTTACCGGCGCCCAAATTATTCCGATCAGCGGGGCGCCCATCGCCCGCGGTGTGCTCGTCGTCGCAGGCGGCAAGATTATCGCCGTCGGCGCGGCCGACAAAATTGCGATTCCCGCGGACGCCGAAATCCACGATGTCACCGGTAAGGTGCTCATGCCGGGACTCGTCGACTCCCATAGCCACATTGGCTCCGGCAGCGGCGGCGACGGCTCCGGCCCGATCCAACCGGAAACGCGCGTGCTCGACTCGCTCGATGCGCGCGATGCCTCGATTCAAAAAGCCCGGGCCGGCGGTATCACCACCGTCAACGTGATGCCGGGCTCCGGCCACCTGATCAGCGGGCAAACGCTTTATCTGAAACTACGCGAAGCCCGGACCGTTGATGATTTATTAATCAAGCTGCCGGATGGCACCAACGCGGGCGGCCTCAAGATGGCCAATGGCACTAATTCCATGCGCGGGGCCAATGGCTTTCCCGGAACGCGCGCCAAATCGGCCGCTTTGGTCCGGGCAGAATATATTAAGGCGCAAGAATATCGGGACAAAATTAAACGCGCCAATGGCGACGCCGAAAAACTTCCCCCGCGCGACCTCGCGCTCGAGAAAATGAGTGAGGTCCTCGCCGGCCAACGCATCGTCCAAAATCACACGCACCGCCACGACGATATTCTCACGGTGCTGCGCCTCGCCCAAGAATTTGGTTTCAAGGTTGTTCTCCACCACGTCAGCGAAGGCTGGAGGGTGGCCCCCGAAATCGCCGCAGCCCAGGCGCCTTGCTCGGTGATCATGATTGATTCACCCGGTGGTAAATTAGAAACCAAAGATGCCGACTGGCGCACGCCAGCCATCTTAGAACAAGCCGGCGTGCTCGTGGGTTTTCATACCGACGACCCCATTTGCGATTCGCGGCGCTTCCTGCGCTCAGCCGCGTTGGCCGTTCGGGCGGGCATGACGCGCCAAGGAGCCCTCGCCGCCGTCACGATCGCCAACGCTAAAATTCTCGGCCTCGACGCCCGCGTCGGCTCACTGGAACCGGGCAAGGATGCTGACTTCATTGTACTCTCCGCTGATCCGTTGAGTGTCTATGCCCACATTGAGCAAACCTGGGTTGAAGGAACGAAGGTTTTCGATCTCTCCCGCCCAGCCGATCATCTTTATGCAGTCGGTGGGGCGGGCGCCGGTGATTCCCGCCGCGCCCAGCTCTGTTGTTTCACCAGCGCAGGGGACTTAATCGCGAACGCCAATAATGGAGGTGAACAATGAAAACAATTACTCGCTTTAGCTTACTGGTCACTTGGCTCATCGCCCTGGGCGGCGCGCACGCCGAAAATATCGCGGTCATGGGCGCCACCATCTACACGATGGCCGGTGCGCCGCTAAAAGACGGCGTTATTCTCCTGCGTGATGGTAAAATCACCGCGCTGGGCCCCAAGGCTTCCGTAAAGATTCCCGAGGGCTACCGCATCCTGCAAGCCGCCGTCGTTACGCCTGGATTGATCGATGCCCATGCTACCGTCGGCCTCTCGGGCTTACTCAACCAAGCTCAGGATCAAGATATGTTAGAAAAGTCTTCGGCCGTGCAACCGGAACTCCGCGCCCTGGATGCCTATAACGCCAAAGATCCTCTCGTCCGCTGGGTGCGCTCTTACGGTGTCACCACCGTCAATACCGGTCATGCCCCCGCCGCACTGATTTCTGGGCAAACGATGATTGTGAAAACATTTGGCCGGACGGCGGATGAGGATGTGATTAATCCTGCCGCGATGACCGCCGTCACGCTAGGTCGCAACGGTCTGACTAATGCCGAAGGTGGGCCCGCCGCGAGCAAATCACCTGGCAACCGCTCCAAAGCGGTCGCGATGTTGCGCGCTGAACTAATCAAAGCTCAAGAGTACGCCAAGAAGCGCGAGGCTAAAGACGAGAGCAAGCGCCCGGCTCGGGATTTAAAAACCGAAACCCTCCTCCGCGCTCTGGCTGGGGTGCAGCCCCTGTTGATTACGGCTAATCGTCAGCAGGATATTATCTCAGCCCTCCGCCTCGCCCAAGAATTTAATCTTAAAATTGTTCTCGATGGCTGCGCTGATGCGCCAATGGTTTTGGCCCAAATTAAAGCCAGTGGGTTTCCCGTGATTGTGCACCCCACGATGCAACGCAGCTACGAAGACATGGAAAATCTCAGCGTGGAAACGGCCGGAAAACTGCAGGCGGCCGGCATCCCCATTGCCTTACAGAGCAGCTATGAAGCCTATGTGCCGAAAACTCGGGTAGTGTTATTTGAAGCAGCGGTCGCCGCTGCCCATGGCCTCGGCTTTGAAGCCGCCCTCGCCAGCATTACCAGTGGCGCGGCCCAATTACTCGGCATCGCCGATCGCACCGGTTCCCTCGTCGTGGGTAAAGATGCCGATCTGGCCCTCTATGATGGCGACCCTTTTGAATACACGAGCCACTGCACTGGCACGATTGTGGGTGGAATCGTCTTCGCCGACGGAGCGCACTAAATCTAGCGCTGAAGGTTTGTTTATTCGGCTGGAAGCTTTGCGTTTAACTCGAGCAAAATAATTTTAATTTCATGCAAGCCGCCGTCTTCACCGAAATTAAAAAACCTTTAGCGGTGCAAGCCGTGCCCAATCCGCTGGCCGCGTTGGGTGAGGCCGTCGTGCAACTGAAAGCGGCGGCGCTTAACCACCGTGATCTCTGGATTCAACTGGGCCAATATGCCGGCATCAAAACGCCGATGATTCTCGGTTCAGATGGCGCGGGCACCGTCCTGACAGTTGGTTCGCCCAAAGATACGCCTTGGGTCGGCCGCGAAGTAATTATTAACCCAGCCCTCGACTGGGGGGTTAATCCCCGCGCCCAAGGATCACAATTCCGCATTCTTGGTTTGCCCGACGCGGGCACCTTTGCCGAACAATGCGTCGTCCCAGTTGCTAACCTGGCCCTTAAGCCCCGTCACCTGTCATGGGAGCAAGCGGCTGCTCTGCCGCTCACCGGGCTGACGGCTTGGCGCGCTTTATTTACGCGCGCCCAGCTTCAACCGGGCGAACGGGTGCTCATCACGGGAATTGGCGGGGGCGCCGCGCTCATTGCGTTGCAATTGGCGGTGGCCGCGGGGGCGCAAGTCTGGGTTACCTCGAGTTCATCCGAGAAAATCGCGCGCGCCATCACCCTCGGAGCTTTAGGCGGGGTAAATTATCGTGAGATGAATTGGGCGGAGGCCTTGCAGCAACAAGCCGGGCGCTTTGCGGTGATCGTGGATAGCGCCGGCGGCGAGGGCTTAGCCCAACTGATCGATCTCACCACGCCGGGCGGGCGCATTGTATTCTTCGGTGCCACGCGCGGTAACCCATCGAGCCTTGATCTCCGTAAATGTTTTTTCCGGCAGATCAATTTACTGGGCACCACGATGGGCTCGCTGGAAGATTTCGCGAACCTCATGACCTTTGTCGCTGCCCATAAAATTACGCCCGTCGTGGATAAAGTATTTCCCCTCGCTGAAGCCGATGCGGCCTTGCGCCGCATGGCGGCCGGCGAGCAGTTCGGGAAAATTGTGTTGGCGATCTAGCTTTTTCTTGAGCCTGTCGGCTAAGCGCGAATCCACTGCACCAACTCCTGCAGTAACGCCGTCGCGGCCTCCCCAAGAAAAATAAAATAAAGCACGCCCAGCGCAAAGATGAGATAACCCGCGAGAATAAAGAGGCCATCGCGCTCCAGCAATCCGGCTGCGACCAATAAAATTGCCCAAGCCGGGAAGGAATTCGTAAAAGGAATCGGGAGCGGCAACACTAACACCAGCGCCGCGGTCAGCATTAAAACCGCGTGCAGTTGCACTAACCCTGGCGTGTCGGTTAAAAAAGTGAGGCGGGGCCGGATTAGTTTTTCAATGATCCGAATCGTTTTCTCGGCGACCGTGAAAAGCTTTCCAAAAAAACCGGGCGGCAATACTTTGCGCTGCAGTTTCATCGGGAGCCAAGGGCGCTGACCCAACGTCAACCGGAGCGCGATCAGGGCGATCGCTAATCCAAAGGGGGTGGACAAGCCCGGCAACGGAATGGGCGTAATAAAAGGGAGGGCCAACAATAACACCAGCAGCGTGTAGGCCCGCCCGCCAAGCGTGTAGATAACCTCCCGCAGCGTTAATGCGCCCAAGGCGGAGCGATTACGTAAATCAGCCAACTCCTCCGATAACTTGCGGGGTGGATTTGCGTTAATTTTTAAATTTTTTTTCATGTGCCGCGTTTATTGCCGTATAGTTCCACGTGCAGGCGCGGGGCGTAACGATAGCCACGCGCCTTACATAATTCAGCCAACCAAACCGCACGGGCCCGTAAGACCTCGACCGTGGTTCCCTCCGGCATCAGCAATACCTTGGCCCGAGGAATCTCCCGCTCTAACGAAGCCAGCAGCGTTTCGATTTCTATCAGATCCGTTGCTTGAGCGACCACAAACTTGAGTTGATAGCGCCCACGATCGAGCCACGCCCGCACCACTTCCGGCTGCCAGCGCAAGTTCTCGTGTTTCCGGCGCCAGGTGTCATCGAGCCGCTCATCCGGGGAGGAATTTTTTAGCTTCGGACTCAGCGAGGCGAGATCGCAACTAATGCCGGCCGGCACGATGGTCGCAGCGGTCTCAATCGTGAGGTGGTAATCTAATTTCTTCAACGCGGCCGCGAGCGCCTGAATGTCTGGCGCCATCATCGGCTCGCCTCCGGTTAGCACAACGTGGCGGGCGGGATGCGGGCTAACCGCCGCCACGATCTCGCCTACTGTCATCTGCGTTCCTTCCGGCTGCCATGAGGCATAAGGCGTATCACACCAATTGCAGCGAAGATTGCATCCACTCGTGCGGACAAACACTGAGGGCACACCGGTTAATTCACCTTCGCCTTGGAGCGAATAAAATATTTCAGAAATCAACATTGCGAGAGATTTAAACGGGTGCGTAACCGCGAAGCTGTGCGCGAAGTTTTGCTACGAGCATTTAATGCTTGGCTGGGTTAAGCGGCAAAGGCGGCTGCGACTCGTAGACGGTCGGATCAACCAACCCTGCTTGCAGGAAGGCCTCGCGGCGTTCGACACACGTACCGCACTTGCCGCAGTGGATCAGGCCACCTTTGTAACATGACCAAGTTTGCGCAAAATTTACCCCCAGCTGCCCGCCCTCGGCGGCAATCTGGCCTTTCGTCTTGGTAATAAAAGGCCGGAGTAACTGAATGCCGGCATCAGTCCCCAGCCGCAAGGCGTTGCCCATCGCCGTCATAAAATCTTCGCGACAATCAGGGTAAATCGTGTGGTCGCCAGCATGAGCCGCAATGACGAGCGCCTCTGCTCCCGCGCTTTCCGCAAAACCTGCGGCCGCCGCCAGCATAATGCCATTACGGAAGGGCACGACCGTGAGCTTCATATTGTCAGCGGCGTAGTGACCCTCGGGGATTTCCCCGCCCGACTTAAGCAAGTCCGAGGCAAAAAGTTGGCCAATGAAATCTAAGGCGATGATCTGGTGGGGTACCCCCAGCTTAGCCGCATGCTCTCGGGCCCAGGGAATCTCTCGGTGATTATGTTTAGCCCCGTAATCGAAACTAAGGGCAGCGGTCACCGTATAGTGGGTCCGCGCCCAATAAAGCGCCGCCACCGAATCCATCCCACCCGAGCAAAGCACAACGACTTTCATGACTGATGAATTGGCCACAAAAAGCGCAAAAGGCACAGCAGTAAATAATCCCCGAGGGGGCCGGCATATTTCAGGGTAAGCCTGAGCAACCCCAGCAGGTGGAGTAGGGGATTTAGAGCCCGGCGACCGATAATCCCGTCTTGCCGCTGAGCCTCGTTTAGGTTTTTTCTTGGCCTCCCTTCGGTCCGTAGGCGGACCTCTTCTATGAATATCATGGCAACATTTGTGGTGCTGAACCAACGGAGTACTTCTCTCGTTAAGGCCGGCCTCGAGGCGGAACCATTCAGCCCCTCCCGCCTTTGAGTCCGACCCTGCACTACCAGTTTATAAATCAGCCGACCCAGTTGCCGCCGCTCTACGCGGCGCTCGATCGCTGCACCGAAATCGCGCTCGATACGGAGGCGGATAATCTCTTCCGCTACCGGACGCGTGTTTGCTTACTGCAAATCCTAGCGGCCGGCGAAATTTACTTGGTCGATCTCCTTGCCGACCTGCCACTCGATGGGCTCTGGACGCGACTGGCGGCCAAGCCCTTGATCATGCACGGCAGCGATTATGATCTCCGCTTGCTCTGGGAGTTCTGCCGCTTTCAACCGCTCAGCTTATTTGATACGATGTTTGCCGCTCAGCTACTGAGTATTCCCCGCTTCGGTCTCGCCGCGTTATTAGAACAAAATTTTGGGGCCCATGTGGATAAAGATCATCAAAAAGCCAATTGGTCGCAGCGCCCGCTGGACCGCGACATGCTGGATTATGCCGCCACTGATGTTTATTACCTGCCCGAATTGCGTGATCGCTTAAAAGCTGAACTCACTCGCCTTGGTCGCGTCGACTGGATGGAGCAGAAATGTCGCTGGCAAATTGAAGTGGGGCGCGCAGGTTTTGCCGCGCCCGATGAAAATGCCTGGCGCATTAACGGCTCAGAAAAATTGCGTGGGCGCGGCCTAGCGGTCTTGCACGCTCTGTGGTTCTGGCGCGAAAGCTGGGCTGAAGCAATTAACACGCCGCCCTTTAAAGTTGTCGGGAACGAAATGCTCGGCCGCCTAGCCGGCGCGGCCGAAGATGAATATCCGATCGAAGAGGTTTTGCGGGTTCATCTGGGCCGCCGCCACGACCGGCTCTACCCCAGTCTCGTGGAAGCGGTCCAACAAGGCTATGCCACCGATCCGCAAACCCTGCCGCGCCGCGAACGGCGCCGCGAATTTTCGCCGATGTCGCCCGCCGAACTCGCCCTGCAAGATCGAATTAAAGCCGACCGAGATCGCCTGGCCCAAGGCTTACAGCTTGATCCCACCCTCATCGCCACTCGCTCGCAACTCGTCTTGCTTGCCCGGGATCCCCAATGCATCGATACGGTGCTGCTCCCTTGGCAGGCGCAATTGCTCAAGGCTGAACCAGCTTGGAAAAGCTAGCCCCGCACCGTGGCTGAGCCTGCCAACATCGCCCACCATCTTTCCCTGATGGCCACCCGTCAGCCGACGCAGGCCGCCGTGAAAATTGCCCGAGGTCAAAAAATTTCCGGCGAGATCGATTACCTTACCCTATCGTTCAGCGCCCTCGAGCGGGAAGTTGCGGCCTGGGCGGATAAACTCCGCGCGGCCGGCGTCAGCCGCGGTGATCGGGTGCTCGTGATGGTACGCCAAGGCCTGCCGTTAATCGCGGCCGCTTTCGGCCTCTTTAAAATAGGCGCGATCCCCATCATTATCGATCCAGGCATGGGACGAAAAAACTTTTTGGCCTGCGTCGCTCGCTCCCAACCGCGCGTGTTGCTGGGCATTCCTCTTGCCCAAATCACCAGCTATATTTTTCGCACCGCGTTTGCGGCGGTAAGAATTCGCATCTGGGCCAGTAGCTTGCCGACCGCCCAACTCGCCAGCGCCCAAAAAATCAACGCCGCCGTCACCCTCGCCGCGGACTGCGCGGCGACCGACCTAGCGGCGATCCTTTTTACTTCCGGCTCCACCGGCGCCCCCAAGGGAGTTTGCTATGAACATGGCATGTTCGCCGCCCAAGTGCGGCTCGTCCGCACAACCTACGGAATTACCCCCGGCGAAATCGATCTACCGCTGCTCCCGATTTTTGCGCTCTTTAATCCTGCACTCGGGATGACCACCATTGTTCCAGCGATCGACCCGCGCCAACCCGCCAACCTCGATCCCGCAAAAATTGTTCGCGCGATTCAACAGGAAGGCGTCACGAACTCATTCGGCTCGCCGACTCTTTGGCGGATTATTGCCCGCTACTGCCTAAAAAATAATCTCACCTTGCCGTCGCTGAAGCGGGTGCTGATGGCGGGTGCGCCCGTCCCGCCGGAATTATTCGCCGATTTATTAAAAATTTTACCCAACGGGATGGCCTACAGCCCTTATGGCGCCACGGAAGCCTTGCCGGTGGCCAGCATCTCCGGGCTTCACGTTATCACCACCACCGCCAAGGCGACGGCCGCCGGCCAAGGCACCTGTGTCGGTCAACCGGTCCAGGAGGTAACCATTAAAATTATTGCGCCGAGCACGACGGCGATGGTTTCTGCTATGGAGATTTGCGAAATGTCCGTGGGTGAAATTGGCGAAATTATTGTCCAGGGGCCTATGGTTACAAAAACCTACGATCAATTAGCAGCGGCCACCGCATTAGCTAAAATCAGCCCGCTAAAAACAGCTCAAGGTTTGCCGAGTGGTCCTTGGCACCGACTCGGCGATGCCGGCTATCTCGATATCCACGGCCAGCTCTGGTTTTGCGGCCGCCTAGCCGAGCGCGTTATCACACCGACCGGAACGCTCTACCCCGAACAAGTTGAGCCTATTTTTAATCAGCACCCCGGCGTCGCCCGCTGCGCCCTCATTGGCCTTGGTCCCAACCGCGATCAACCAGCTCTCGTAATCGAGCCCATCGCTCAAGCGACGGTGGCCACCTGGGCCTTGCGTCAAAAATTACTAGGGGAATTACAAATTATAGGCGCCGCTCACGCTCATACGCGGCCGATTACTCGCGCCTATTTTCATCCGCATTTCCCCGTGGATGTTCGCCATAATGCTAAAATCCACCGTCTAAGCTTAACCCAATGGGCCGCTCATGAACCGAGTTATGCTCTGGGCTCACCGGCATGAATCGCGCCGTCTTTATTACCGGAGCCAGCGGCTTCATCGGCGGAAAACTCGCCGAACGTTTACTGATCGAGGGTCGTCGGGTTAAGGTTCTCGCCCGCCGCCCCCTGCCGAATTTAGCCAAGCTCGGCGCAGAAATTATTACGGGCGATTTAGCCGACGAGCCCGCCCTCCGCCGTGGCTGCGAAAATTGTGAAACTGTCTTCCACGTCGCCGGCCGCGTTGGTGTCTGGGGCCCCGCGGCTGATTTTTTTAAAGTTAATGTCACTGGCACCGCCCAAATTATCGCCGCGTGCCGCACCGTCGGCGTGCCGCGCCTCATTTATACCAGTTCACCCAGCGTCGTGTACCATGGCGGTAATCTGGCAGGTGTGGATGAGTCGGCGGCGCTTTGCACCGCGGCTCCCTGTGCTTACCCCACGAGCAAAGCCGCCGCTGAAAAACTTGTGCACCAGGCCCACTCCGCCGCGTTAGCCACTCTCTCGCTGCGGCCTCATCTCGTCTGGGGGCCGGGTGATAAAAATGTCGTGCCCCGCGTGCTCGCCCTCGCGCGTCAAGGTCGCCTTCGCATTATCGGATCCGGCCAAAATCGCGTTGATGTTACGCATATCACCAACGTCATCGACGCCCACCTCCTTGCCGAACAGGCCTTGGGCAGCTATCATACAAACCGTAACGCGAGCCGCGAGATTATGCGCGCGCCGGTTGGAGAAGAACTGCGAGATCCAGGTGGCCAAGCTTACTTCATCACCAACGGAGAGCCGGTGATACTGTGGGACTGGATTAATGAGCTCTTACGGGGCGTTGGGCTTCCAGAAGTTAAAAAGCGCCTTTCCCTGCCCGCTGCTCGCCGGATCGGCGGCCTCTTAGAAATAATTTGGCGGGTACTTCCCCTGAACGGGGAGCCGCCGATGACGCGGTTTGTGGCTGATGAAATGGCCACCGACCACTGGTTCAAAATCGATGCCGCGCGCCTCCATCTTGGCTACCGCCCACGAGTAAGCATGCAGGTCGGCACCGCCGAACTCATTGCTCAGCTCCAACGCCGTTAGCCATTTCTCTGCCGCACCGCCTCGAAGAGCGTGATGATGGTCGCCATCGCGACATTCAAAGAATCCGCTTGGCCGGCCATAGGAATACGCACGAGCAAATCGCTTTGCTTGAGCCAAAAATCACTCAGGCCGTATTGCTCGCTGCCCATCACAATCGCCAACGGGCCACGCAGCTCCACTTGGGTATAAAGGCTCGGCGTATCCGGCGTCGTCGCCACAATCCGGACCCCCTGCTGCTTCAGCCAGGCATGGACCGAAGCGCTATCCGCGACTACAATCGGTACAGAGAAAAGCACGCCGGTCGATGAGCGCACCACGTTAGGATTAAAAACATCGGTGACGGCATCACAGACGATAACCCCATCCACCCCCGCGGCGTCTGCGCTGCGCAAAATTGTCCCAAGATTGCCCGGCTTTTCAATGGACTCAACCACGAGGAGAAAAGGGGCGGCGCTGAGCTTAAGATCTGTGAGGCTGTGTTTCCACTGTGGCGCCACCGCCAACAGCCCATCAGGCCGATCGCGATACGCGCATTTAGCGAAAGCTTCCTTCGATAATTCAAAAAGTTGCGCGCCGGCTTGGCGCGCCTGCTCGATTAAGGCCGGTTCATTTTCGCCGAGAAACCAGTCGGGGCAAAAATAGAGCTCGAGAAGGCGAATGTTTTTTTCCAAAGCCCTCCGGACCTCGCGATACCCTTCCACCAGAAATAATCCCGCCTCATCGCGATCGCGCCGATCGCGCAATTTTACCAGCTGCTTAATGCGCTGATTCTGCAGACTGGTGACTTTTTCAGGAAGGTTAACCACAGCGGATACGGAATACACGAAAAGCAAACTCAGCAATTTCCTTTTACCGGCGCTCGGGGTGTGTTCTGTGTAAGCGGTGGGCAAAAAGAAATTTAACGACCAACCCTTCTCTTATCACCAGACCTTAGAACTGGAGGTAGCCACGCTGACTAACCTCGGCGTCGGCCTAGGCCGGGTCCCACTCCCCGATTCAGCAGCAGGCGCGCCCCCCGGCGGCTGGGTGGTCATGGTGCCCTTTACCTTACCTGGCGAAAAAGTGCGCGTCCGCGTCTATCGCAACCACAAGAATTACTCCGAAGCAGATTTGCTCGAAGTGCTAACCCCTTCACCGCACCGCCAAGAGCCACGATGCTCGCTCTTCGGTCGCTGCGGCGGGTGCCAATATCAACACCTCGTCTATTCCGAGCAGTTAAAATGGAAACAGCAGCAAGTAACCGAACTGCTGAAGTATATGGCGGGCGTAGAATTTCCGGTAGCCCCCGTGATCGCCTCGCCCAAAGAGTTTGGTTATCGTTCTAAAATAACTCCCCATTTTCATGCGCAGGAAAATACTGGGGCCCCCGGCGCCCCCTTGAGCGCCGCCAGTGGTCAGGATAGTCATGACCTCCCAGTGCCAGCCGTTAATTTACCCCCGATCGGCTTTCTCAAATCTGGCAATCGCTTTGCGCTGATCGACGTACCGACGTGTCCCATTGCCACAGCCGAGATCAACGCCAAACTACCTGAGGTCCGCGCCAAGACTCACCAACGGCTAGCCGCCGGTGAGTATAAACGCGATGCGACGCTACTCCTGCGTCACGCCATCGAAGGCGTCACCACGAACTACGATGCGGTCGTTCACGAACAAGTCGGCGCCCTCAAACTCCACTTCCTCGCCCGTGATTTTTTCCAGAACAACCCCTTTATTTTACCGGCATTTACCGGTTATGTCCGCGCTCAAGCTGCCAGCAGCGGGGCAAAATTCCTCGTCGATGCCTATTGCGGCAGCGGATTGTTCGCGCTGAGCTGCGCCCCCGCCTTCGAAAAAGTTACTGGAATCGAGATCAGTGCGACTTCCATTAAATTTGCCACAGAAAATGCGGCGGCTAACGGCATCACCAATACCCTCTTCCAAGCGGGCGATGCGTCCCAAATTTTTGCGGGCCTAACTTTTCCGGCCGCCGATACGGCTGTGGTGATTGATCCACCGCGCAAGGGCTGTGATGAGGCGTTCCTGACGCAGCTTTTCGCCTATGGCCCGCGGGCGGTGGTTTATGTGTCGTGCGACCCCGCGACTCAAATGCGCGACCTCAAAGGCTTCTTGGCCGCCGGCTATACGCTCAGCGCCGTGCAACCTTTCGATTTATTTCCCCAGACGCGTCATCTCGAATGTGTGATCACGCTGATTCACCCTAAAGTGGTGAAGCCTCCCGCGTGCAGCGGCGGGTAACCAAAGGCTTCCTGCTGCTGTGTGGGCAGAGCGCTTAGGGTCGACCTCAACGCCTGGGAGGCGAGGTCGCGCGACATACCTCTCGCTTAAAACTAGCGAACGCTGGTTTTGCAGGATAAGCTTTAATTGCTGCATCGATAGCTCGCAGCACAGCCGATTCACAGGATTGGATCCTTTAATGAATGACAAGCCCGAGCTAACGCCGGAAAGGCGGCCTTGCGGCCGGTGGGGTGACAATTAGTCGTATATAATCCCGATGTACTGCTAAGCCCCGAGGTGCCAGCCCATCGTCAACTACACCTCGAACAGCGCGATTTCCCAGTTACTACTCACACTAGGTTCAATGTGCAACTCGTCAAGTATGCTAATTCACTGAACAATTCGAACTCCATTGCAAAAATTCTGGGTAGAGCGATGCAGATAAAGCAGCAGCTGATTTATGGCGACCTTGATTGCGCGAAAGTGCGCTTCGAGGACGGACTTAAGCAGAAGTTAATAATGGGTGCATCCGATAAATATTTTTATGATCCAAACCAAGTAACTGTGCCAACTTACACTTTATTAGTAATCTATCAACGTAGCCGCAGGTCGGTCCATCCAGAGAGGAAAATGCGTCACACAGCTAAAAAACCTAAACAGCATATGATTGCTTGCTTACAAGGCTTCACTAATTTAACCGTATATTTTTGTATATTGTATAATTAATTATATCTTAACTGCAGGCGAACTTTAGTAATAAAGCTAAATGAATAAAAAAGACGTTTCTGCGGCAGATCAAACCAAGAGAACTCAGCGATTTTTAGATAGCGTTGAGTGGGCCGGAAATAAGCTCCCCGATCCGGCTATTTTATTCGCGATCATGCTAGTTTTTACCTGGGTGGCTTCGGCTTGGCTGGCCCCCTTTAAATTCTCAGAAATTGATCCTAGAACGGGAGAGCATGTGCGAATCGTTAGCCTCCTCTCTGCGCAATCGTCAGTTGGTTTCGTGCAAAACATGGTTAAGGTCTTTATTGAATTTCCACCGCTCGGGCAAGTATTAGTCGCGTTGTTAGGTGTTGGTGTAGCGGAATATTCAGGATTTATTCAAGCATCCTTGAAAGGATTGCTGCAGATAACTCCGTTACGCTTTTTGACGCCAATGCTATTATTAGTTGCCATTTTAAGTCATTCTGCGGGCGATGCGGCTTATGTTATCATTATACCACTCGGGGCCGTAATGTATGCTACCGCAGGACGCCATCCGCTTCTGGGAATAACAACTGCGTTCGCGGGAGTTTCAGGGGCCTTTAGCGCGAGTTTTTTGCCTTCCGCGTTTGATACACTTTTGCAGGGATTCACACTGAAAGCAGCCCAGATTATCGATCCTGCTATAATGATAAATCCGCTATGCAATTGGGGGTTTATGAGCACTTCATGTTTTGTTATAATTAGCGTCGGCTGGTATGTTACAGATAGAATTATTGAGCCGCGACTTCAGCGGTTCCCCCTCGATGGTAATTCAGGAACCCTTAATGGTATTAACAATCTACAACCGCGCGAGATTCGAGGCCTTTGGGTTGGCTACTCGGCTATTCTCATTTGTTTAGCATTTTTGATCATAACCGCAATACCGGCAAACTCTCCTTGGCGATCTGCCCACGGTAATCTCATCGAGAGCGATGCTCCGCTCATGCAATCGATCGTTCCTTTGCTTTTCATTTTTTTTCTACTTCCGAGCATCGGCTATGGCTATGCAGCAGGGACAATAAAAAGCCTTAATGATATTGTTGAGGGTATGACAAAGGCGATGGGGACAATCAGTTATTATTTGGTTATGGCTTTTTTCGCGGCTCAATTCATTTCCGCATTTACGCAATCTAACATCGGTATAATAATAGCGCTCAAAGGATCTAACGCCTTAGCTGCGCTAAAATTGCCTGCCCAAGTAAGTATTATTGGGATTATACTCTTAACCGCGAGCGTTAATTTGATTATAGGTTCAGGTTCAGCCAAGTGGGCTTTATTAAGCCCTATTTTTATTCCCATGCTGATGTCCCTTGGGATTTCACCAGAATTAACTCAGGCAGCGTATCGTATTGGTGATTCGAGCACAAATATCGTAACCCCGCTCATGAGCTATTTTCCCCTGATAGTTGTATTCGTTCAGCGTTACGTGAAAAGTGCTGGCATCGGCACGCTTGTTTCTTTGATGCTGCCATATTCAATCGGATTTCTTATAGCGTGGAGTACGTTGCTACTTCTATACTGGTGGGTAGGAGCACCTCTTGGGTTACAAGCAACCTATACCTACCCGCCATCATCTTAATAGGGTTTATTTCATTAATATTTTACACACAATTTTATGACAAATTTGAAGAGCGAAACCCATAGTCTTTTAACCGGAACAGTTCGATTGCGAGTTACTATAGCAGTTTCTTTTTTAAGTTTTTTTTATTCGGCTATACTAGATTATATGCTGCCTTTATACTTTAGTATTGGTGCGGGATTTTCCAAGGGCTTATGGTCAAGTCTTGTGGTATGGCAGTTTGCCCCGTGGTGTTTTACGCCAATCTTGGCCGGCTTACTGGCGCGCAGGTATGGCGAAAAACAGGTCTGGGCGGTGGCGCTCATGGCTCAGGCGCTTGTGCCGGTCGCATTATGCCTTTTCCACAAACCATGGGTTTTAATGCTTGTATCATTTTGTGGCGGAATAAGTGGTGCCTTGATGTGGGTCAGCGCTATATCGCTTCTGCAGGTTGTTCCGCTCGAACGCAAAGGATATGCCAACGGACTCGTAATGGTTTCGCTTGGTGCTGGTAGCCTACTTGCTCCGCTCGTGGGCCGAGCGATCCTATGGCGCGAGCAGGTATTTTTGTTAGCGAATGGAAACGACTGGTCTGGAGTAGCCGCATTCCTGGTTAACTTAACCCGACCTGAACACAATCCGACGGGTCATAATTTTACGCTTATTTTATATGGCTTAGCTATTATAAAACTTATTAGCGCTATCGCTATCTGGGCTTACGCACTCAGGCCTGGCCATTTCTCTGGAGACCCTTCGCAGGCAAGTCCCTCCAGTATATTAACAGATTTAAGGCTACTCTTATCAAACCCCCGATTTTGGGCATTGACGATCGCTCTATGTTTGATTGGCGGACCAATGTTTCAAGCGAACAACCAATACCTTCGTTACCGTGCCGAAGATATTGGGCTAATTTCGGGGGCCCAGGACCGAGGCTGGAGTACGCTGCAACTGGTGAGGGCGCTTATGTTGCTACCAGGGGGAATCGCGGTAGGGTTTTTTGCCGGTCGCCGCGCAGCGGGTATATTTGCGGTAGTCTTACTCGGATGTTTCGCTATAACATGTGGTAGTATGGGGTGGGCTTCGACTGTCGGCATGCTTTTTCTATCAAGTGCTTGCTTTGAAATGGTCCGACAATTAGTGCGCTGGGCTCAAACTGGGTACTTATCCGAACATATGCCAGCCCGCTTACGTTCCTGTGCAATTGGTTGTTCGGTTACTTGCTCAGGATTGGGCGCTACCATTTTTGGTTTTTTAACGAATCTATACATGAATCCAAGTGATCCATCGTTCAACTCTGCGGGGCCATTTTGGCTGGCCGCAGGGATCGGGTTAATCGGGGCAATCGGGCTTTATTTTTTTAATCGAAATTATCCGATACGTGAAACCATCAAGCCATAAGAAGTTACTAAACATCCTATCGCAGCACTTATATGCGCTTGCAGTGAATTATTAGTGGTGTTGGTACTTCAACAATGAGAAGTTTACGAATAGGTCTTGTGGGTTGCGGTAAGTTTGGAGCTCAGATGGGACGTTATATAAACGAGTATGCTCGGGTTGTGGCTGTTTGCGATCAGCAGATTTTGCGAGCTGAAGAGACGGCAAAGAAGCTTAGTTTAAATCCAAGCGTCTACACTGATTATCTTCAGATGTTTGCTCACGAAAAATTAGATGCGGTATTCATTACAGCTGCTAATTTTGTGCACGCGGAGATAACCATCGCTGCAGCTCAATGCGGGCTGCACGTGTTCTGTGAAAAAGCTATGGCTCGAAATGTCGCCGAATGTTGGTCAATGGTGAACGCTTGTTGCCTGCACCAGGTAAAGCTCATGGTGGGTCATAAACGGCGCTTACGACCGAGTTGGGCTAGAATGATCGAGCTTACGCGTCCAGAGGGCTCATTAGGCGAGCCGCTTGCTATCAGTATAGTACAGTATGCCGATATGCGACCCTATCATTATCCTGGAACTTGGTGGGCTAATCCAATTAATGTAGGCAGTTCGCAAGCGGTTCTTTGTCCACATACCATCGATTGGATCCGAGCCATGTGTGGTGACGTGGTAGCGGTTAGCGCACTTGCTGGACCACGAATGCATACCGGTTATTTATTCCCAGAAATTTTACACGTAATGTATCGATTCAAGTCCGGTGCAGTAGCAACTATTAATACCAGCTTTGAATTTCCATTGCAATTTTTCCGAGAAGCGCAGGGACCTATGGTTCAATGTCGCCACGGCGGCCTTAAGCTCACTCCACAGTTGACCCATATTGATCTACGATGGCACCGACTCGATGAGGCTTTGCCTCATAATGAGCGCTTTGAAATGGCCCCAGACTTCGACGCTGCTTTTCGTCGCGAAGTTAGTGATTTCTTTAATTGGATTGATAAAGGCGAACCACCTTGCCTGACATGGCTTGAAGGGCTCCGTTGTGTAGAACTAATGGAGGCAGCTGAACTATCGGCTCAACAAAATGGAAAGCAGGTTGAACTACCTCTTTACCCAGCCCTTGAAGGATTAGCCCCTAAGAGTTATTAATCGATAATAGAAAAGCCCTGAATTATTATAAAGTAATAAATTAAGATTATTTACTGAGCATTTATTTTTCTTAAAAAATCGCTGTTCTGAAGCTCGCAACTAAAAAGTTCCAATTCAAATTACCAACAATGTTAGATGTAGCCCACCTCTTGGCAAAAGCAGGCGAGATAATCTATTGGGACGAACCCTTTATTAAACGCGGACATTTTAGGCTGATACTAGGGCTGACTGCGCCATATTATTTGAGCTAGCTGTATAATTTAAGCGACGAGGCAATGGTGCAATACAAGCGGGGAAATTT
>SXGQ01747884.1_pt1 | contig 22441 bp, 25 predicted proteins | sample 3178371 | NCBI WGS metagenome assembly SXGQ01 (sample SAMN11356859, study PRJNA531348) | freshwater metagenome | isolation source: freshwater sample F1-20 | place: China: Fuxian Lake, Yuxi | collected 2017-12-25 | reverse complement strand
TCTATAATTTAATGATTGTGAGAGATTATAACCACAATCATAACTATAATCATAACTATAATCATAACTATAACCACAATCATAATCATAATCATTAGCATTAGCAAATCCAAATAAAAGAGTAATATATTTGAAATTGAAACTCATCATAATAAGTAATAATATTACTATTACTTATTATTTATTATTTAAATAATATCAAAATATTAATAGTTCAAGTGCAATAAATAAGATAAGTAGTATATAAAACTATGTGTTATTCAATTTCAATTATAACAGACTATAAAAATACAAATAATATTTGCTTTAACAATGAACTATTAAAAAATATTGCATCAAACATTCCAAACACAATAATATATAATGATTATGAACTAAGCGGAACAAATAACTATATTAAAAATAATACATGTAGCACAATAATAGAAATAAATAGCGACGATGTTAGTGCAATAAAAGCATTAGTAAATATTATTGAATTATTAATACATATAAAAGAACTATCAATTGAATATATTTATAATATGAACAATATTATATATTGTTCCAAGAAATATCTAAATAATTTAGATACAAATTTACATGACAAAAAAAAGATAATAAAAAAATTAGAGATTAACAAACAAGATAATATATATAGCCCAATTTATAAAGCTCTCAAAATATATAAGTCATTAAAATTGTAAATTTTCTATTTTTTACTTTCTATTAGTTCGCCTTTTACGGGTTTCTTTCTTTCTTCTCTTTTTTCGCGAACGAATATTTGCATGAAGAGATTTATAAAGATATTTACTAAGAGGATTAGGATTATGCTTAGGATTATGATCAATAATAGTATTCATATTAGTAAATTCAAATAATTTTGAAGAAATACCATTATTGGTTATTTTTTTTGTATTTTGTTTTTTAGGCATTATCATTTTTGTAATCATATTTGGCACTTGTGTTATATTAGGTATATTATGTAGATCTTTGCGCTCTTTCTTTATTAAATCAAATATAGAACTATTTTTAGAACTCATTTTTTTCATATAATTTTGCAATGTATTATGTTCGCTCTCAATTATCCCATTCTTATTATACATACCTAATACTTGTTCGTTTTTAGCCCGATCACTATCTATATCAAGGACATACTGATTATTTACAATAGGTATACCATTGACCTTAGAAATATATTCTCCACTATTTTTAATTTTAATTTTAATAGTCATTACCTAATTTACTTAATATTATACAAGAAAAAAAAAATATATAAAATTGACATTAAGTAAAAAATCTAAAGATATAACCTCAATTAATAATAATAATATGTTTGGCGGAAGTAATATTATAGAATTTATGAAAGTTCTAAATGAACTTTCAATAATAATGAAAAATAAAGGCGAAGTTTTTAGGTCATTAGCATATGTAAAAGCAATAAATGAGCTAAAAAAATATATGGCATCAGAAAACGCACAACCTATCAACTCGGCACATGAATTAAAATCACTAAATTTACCAAATATAGGCAAAACAATTTTGGAAAAATACGAAGAATTTCTAAAAACCGGAACACTAGAAGCAATTACAAAAGAAAAGAATAATCCTATAAATATTTTTACAAATATATATGACATAGGACCCGTCAAAGCAAATGAATTAGTAAACATTAAAAAAATAATAAATTTAGACCAACTTAGAGAACGACAAAATGAATTACAAGAAAATAAATTACCATTGTTAAACAATAAACAACAAATAGGTCTTAAATATTATAATGATTTATTAAAGAGAATTCCAAGAAGTGAAATAAATGAATTTAAATTATTGTTACATACAAACTTTAAAGAAACATTATTAGAAAACAATGAATTAGAAGAAAATCATAAATTTGAAATAGCAGGAAGTTATAGACGCGGAGCAGAAAATTCAGGAGACATAGACGTAATATTTACTTCTTACAACAATAAAAAAATGCTTCAAAAATTCATAGAAAAATTATTTTCAAAAAATATTGTGCTCGAAATTCTATCAAACGGTCAAACAAAAAGCTTAACAATAGGAAAATTATTAAAAGAAACATCAATACCACGCAGAATAGACTTTCTATATGCACCACAAGAGGAATATGCATTTACATTGCTGTATTTTACCGGATCAAAAGATTTTAACACAGCAATGAGACATCATGTTTTAAATCTAAATTTAACAATGAACGAACATGGACTATTTAAACAATCAAACTCATTAAAAGGTAAAACAAAGCAAGAAAAAATTCAAAACATAGAATTTAAAACCGAAAAACAAATATTTGATTTCTTATGTATGGAATATAAAGAGCCACAAGAAAGAATAGATGAGCATTCGGTAATTCTAACTTTACCTATTGAAGAAATAAAAAAAAATATTGCATCTAAAATTGATCTAAACCCATTTCAAATAGCACCATTACCAACACTAACAAAACCAGAAACAATAAAACCAGAAACAAAACCGACAATAATAGCATCATTACCAACACTAACAAAACCAGAAACAATAAAACCAGAACCAGCACTAGAACCAGCACTAGAACCAGCACCAATAAAATCAGCAAGAAAAGAAACACTAAAAATTAAGATGCCTAGCTCAAAAGTCCAAACACTAAAAAAATATACAAAAAAAATCAAAGACACAATACTAGAAAATTTAAATAAATTCAAATCACAAGGCATAACAGCACTAGCAATATTATCACTAGATGAATTAACAGCAATGCTACAAGAAGCAATAGATAATTACTATATTTCAGAACTTAAAGAAAATACACTATTAACAGACAACGAATACGACATATTACGCGAATATATCTTACAAAAAGACCCAACAAACACCCTAGCAAACGACCAACAAACGCAAATAAAAAATGATAATACAAAAGTAAAACTCCCATATGAAATGTGGTCAATGGATAAAATAAAACCCGATACAAATGCATTAACAAAATTTAAACAAACATATAAAGGTCCTTATGTAATATCTGTAAAAGTCGACGGCGTAAGCGCACTATATAGCACAGAAACAGGCACTCCAAATTTATACAAAAAAGGTGACGGTAAATACGGATTTTTGATCAATCACCTACTTCCATATTTAAATTTGCCAACCCAAAAGAATATAACACTGCGAGGCGAACTAATGATTAAAGAAGAAACATTCAAACTTAAATATAAAGGCCAGTTCAGCAATTCGCGAAATTTTATAGCAGGTCTAGTTAATCGCAAAAAAATAACACAAACAGAGAAAGACATATTACAAGACATCGATTTTGTGGCTTATGAAGTAATAATGCCTCAAAATCTAAAACCATCAGAACAATATAATAAATTGGTCGAATTAAATACAATAAGTGTTAAAAACATTCAAGCTATTAACTTTGCACAATTAACAAACGAATATTTATCTAGTAAATTAATTGAATTTAGAACCACTTATGAATATTCCATAGACGGCATAGTTTGTATTGACGATAATTTACATGAACGTAAAAGCAAAAATCCCGAACACGCATTTGCTTTTAAAATGGTATTAACAGACCAAACAATCGAAGCAAAAGTATTAGATGTGCTTTGGTCAGTATCAAAAGACGGACTATTAAAACCACGGGTCCAATTTGAACCCGTAACAATTGGCGGAGTAACAATAACATATGCAACAGGTATTAATGCGCGATTTATAGTAGACAATAATATAGGTTTAGGCGCACTAGTAAGTCTAACACGAAGCGGGGATGTAATTCCAAAAATCACTCATGTAATAGTCCCAGCACAAAAACCCATAATGCCCAATACAGACGAATACGATTATGTATGGAATTCTACAAATGTAGATATTATACTAAAAAATATAAAATCTGATCCGCGAGTTAATGTAAAATCAATAGCAAAATTCTTTAAAGATTTAGAAGTTGAAGGACTAGGCGAAAAAAATATTGAAAAAATTATAAATAGCGGCGCAAATTCAATCATTAAAATAATAAATTTATCAACAGAAGACCTAATGAAGGTTGAAGGTTTCCAAAAAAAGATGGCAACAAAAATCAAAACATCTGTCCAAAAACAACTAATAGAAGCAAGTATATCAAAAATTGCAGCAGCATCCAATATATTTGGACGTGGACTAGCAGAGCGAACAATCCAGCAAATTTTAAAAGCTCAGCCAAACATTCTAACATCACAAGAAACTGAGGAAGAAAAAATAAGCAAGCTTAATGATATTGAAGGTGTTGGAGATAAAACAGCATCGCAATTTGTAAAAGCAATACCCGAATTTGTGGAATTTATAACATTAATTAAGCCTAACTATCAAACACAAATAAAAGAAGAACCTATGCAACAAGAAACACAAACACAAGACCATGCTTTAAAAAATAAAATAATAGTATTTTCAGACTTTGATAAATCGTCAAAATATACAAAAAAAGAATTGGAAAAATTACTTGTTAAAGTTGGAGCATTAATCGAAACCTCAGTAAAAAAAACCACAAATATTTTAATAATAGGTGACAGCTTAAGCAATTCAACAAAAGTCGAAAACGCAAAAAAAATTGGAACAATCGAAATCATAACATTAGACGACTTCTTAAAACGCTATGCAATTGACTAATAAAACAAACAAACCATTTTAGCTTAACATAAAAATTGACTTGTTTATAATTTATTTTTTATATTATTATTTAAAAACAATAATAATAATAATATAGCAAAATGGTTTTTATATATGTTCTCAAATTAGAACAAGGAAAATATTATGTTGGAAAAACAAACAATCCGCAATTTAGATTAGAAAATCATTGTAATGGTAATGGTTCTGCTTGGACACAAAAATATAAACCGCTAAAAATGATAAAACTTATACCTGATTGTACTGATTATGATGAAGACAAATTTACAAGACAATATATGGATAAATATGGAATTACTAATGTTCGCGGAGGGGCATTTGTTAAAGTAAATTTAGATAAACCAACAAAAGACTTTTTAACACATATGAGCAATAGCACAAATAATAAATGTTTTACTTGCGGAGAAACAGGACATTTTGCAAACGAATGCCCTGAAACAAGTGATGGTTGGGAAACACTTAGCGAAGATGAGGAAGTTTGGGGGTGTAATTATTGCGATGAAGAATTTGCCGAAGAAAGCAAATGCATATACCACGAAAAAAATTGCACTTCAAAACAGAATTGTAACTCTTGCTATCGATGCGGAAGAAAAGGGCATTATTCTCCCTCATGCTACGCAACAACACATATTAAAGGATATTATATAAAATAAATTATTCATTATCAATGTAACTACACGAAGCTTGTATCACTTCTTTTTTTTCAGATGGAGGACCATGAGCAGTTTTGATTTTATTATAGTCGCTCAAAGTAAATTTATTACTTTTACTATTATAACTATAATCTTCAAATATAATTGTGCTTACAGACAATCCTAAGGTATAACTAATTGTAATAAGCTGATTATTACAATACTCAATAAGCTGATTATATTCATTTATTAATTTAACTATTTTATGTATAAAAGACACAATTAAAGTAACACTCAACCCCGATTTAAATTTGAAAAATTCATTTAATTCATTAAATCGTTCAATACCTACAACACTTAATAGCTCATATACATTCAACTTTTCTACATTCTTTTTTCGCTCATTGTCGTTCCTATAAATAGCATTAGCCAACTCCTCTTTTGACTTGCGATTTAAAATATATTGAACGGTTATTTCATCATGGTTCAAAAATTGTCGAACTTGTCGCCTACAGTTCTCTAAATCTACATTTGTAATGTGATTAATAACACGGTGAAGATTAGACAATATATTATTTAAAATCGCAAAAATAGAATTTTGTGAAAGTATATATTTCAACTCATCCATCAAAACAACATTAGTTACATCACTAAGATTAAAATCAACATAATTACTCGAAGGCTTAATCTTGAAATTTTGAATAAAATTTCTAATAAGTACATCATTTAGCAAAAGCTCTACAAATTCATCCATGTTAGAACTAACAATAGACGACGCTTTAGTTAAATGCGCTTGAATAAATTTTAAATTATGTATAGACAATAAACCACCACATAAAACATCGCCTGGGTTTCTTGGTGCAACACCACCTGCATTATTATTTTGCATATATTGATAAAAATGAGGATTATGAATAGCCCCATCAATAACAATTTTGCCACTATTCCAGCTAAACGCTACTTTACATTCTGTGCACCACATTTGATCACATCCCGAAATCTTAAAAATTCGAACACCACATTTAGGACAACCCTTTGTTTCCTTTTTAATCAATTCGGCGCTTTTCAAATTGTCTTCCTTACATGTATGGTCTACATCTTCTTTGTTGTATCCAATAGTTTCAAAACAGTCAGGACACACGTATAATTTACACAACTGACACTTATAGTGACTAGACAAATAACCTTTACAATCTTCGCCTGGACACGGCATAATAAATTTTTTGCGTTCATCTTTGTCGCTAGTTTCGCCATTTCGAATACGAAAAATACGCATATTTTTTTCGCCAATTTTAATACGCATAGCATTAAGCGTTTTTCGCAGGTCCTCAAATTCTTTGTTCATTAAATTAAGCTCTTTTGTTTCTTCTTCTACAAGCTTAGTCCGTTCGACTAAAACCATTAGTTCAGGTGTTCTACTGATCTCTCGCTCAACTAGCAAATTTTTACGATGCTTTTTATATTCATTATCAATATAGCTTCTATTTAAACTTTCAACAAGAAACTTAGTCGTCCACTGATTTTTACAATTCATACAATGCGGATCATTAGTTGTTCCAAGCAAATATTTTCTTACGCAAACTTTACACGACGCATATGCACAGCCATCAAACTCACAAACAACTTTGCTATGAGTTGATTTATTGAATTTTTCACAGCATACTCCGCAGCTATTATTGCTAGTGCTCATATTATTATTATAAATAATATAACTTTATAATAATAAATATTAAACATAAAAAAAGTATTTCAATTTTATTGTAATAGTCTCCCCTCCCTCAATCCAAATGACTATGAAAATTAGCACTAGCACATTAGCTGTTTATATTCAGATTTAAATATTTAGATTTAAAAGCATTAATATTATTTTGTAATAATAATACATTATTATTAAGGTCTGTCATAACAAGACTTGTATATTGAACATAACGAACTATTTCATCAATATACTTTTTAACAATAGTATTAACATGGTATAAAGCATTTTCATAATTAACGTCACTAATAGTCGCATATTTTGTATACAATCTGTATAATTGCGAAATATGAAAAACATGGTCGACTAATTGTGTATTAGTCATTCTATTAATACGTGTTCTATAATGTCCTAAAAATACATTAATATTACTCATAATAAATCCTGCACATATAGCTTTAGGTGTTCCTAATAAAGCATCAAATTTTTTACAAAGTATTTTTTGTATGCTCTTATTTCTCTTAGCATTATAATAAGGCTCCCGCACATAATACAAAATCCTTTGCTGAACATCACACGGCAACTTAGCAAGCAACTTAACATATTTACGACTACGATAGCCCTTATATGCCGTCTGAATTCTTAAAGCATAGTCCCAATAATTAGTATTAGCATGAATATAGCAAACCTTTCTTTTATCACAAACAAAACGAAATGCATTTAAGCATCTGCGACCTTTTAGCGTAGTACACACGCATCTATTAGCATAACCCACCATATATAGTTCGTTAGTTTGTTTTTAAGTTCTTTTTATAGAGTTCTTTTAGCGCTTAATATAAACTCATAAAAAAAACTTAGCATTCAATTTTTTTAATCGATTTTAATGAGCTTAAGGAGAGAAAAGTTATTTATTATTGTAAAAAAATTGATATTTTTGTATGTAAGCAACTCTAATAATAAGAGCAAATAATAAAATATGAATTGCTATACTGGATTAGCAAAACGCATTGTTAAATCTTGCTTTCCACAAGTTGTTCCGGTTCCACAACTAGAACCACTGGATGCTAGTAAAATTATTAAACAAGAAGCATGCATTGCGCTAAGCAATGTATCACAAAAGAAGTTAGTTAATCAACAAACATACTGGACACATGAATGTCTTTTTAACCCTAAATCAATTACAGACGAAGAGGTATGGGCAGCAACATTGGCGTGGGCAGAAAAAAAAGCACAAGAAAGGGAGGCAGAAGCACTAAAGGCATCATCCCAGACCGACACAGATGAATCTTATGAATCGGATGACTACGAGGTTGTAGTTCCCATTAATCAGCACTCGTGCCCGTACCCCGACTCAGATGATGACGAAGGTGACGGCGATTACGGCACCGACGACGATTCCGAAGTTGGTGTTCCTACACATCATGCCTCATCCTATAAGAAGTCGAGCAAGGTTGGTCTCTTAATTGATGAAGACAATGATAAAGTTAGGGAACTCGTGAGGTGTATTGTTGCGGGATGGGTCGTGAGAAGCATCGTTGCGGGCTGGGTCGCGACATCAAAGAGATATCGAGCAGCATCAATCATACAGGCAGCCGAGAGGGGGCGAGCTGTGCGTGATTGGAACGCCTTTGCTTCAGATTTTAAGTAGCATAAACACTAATACCTTCTTTGATCGGCAGGAGTATAATGGGTCAATAGACGATGATGACGCAATAAACCTTGTTCATGTTTAATTCTATGTTCATGTATCTTAAAATCAGTAACAAGCGGTGCAATTCTAAATTCCGTAAAGTTTTTAATAGGTCTTAATTTTATTGCCTTAATATTGCGATTGACTTTTTTGGCACTATCCAAATAACATAATACTAAATATAAATTGTATTTTTGACACAACTTAAACCACAACTCAATACACATTTTTAAATACTTATAATTGCTATTCTTATTTTTTAAACAACCTCTAAACGCCAATCGATTATAGTAATACATTAAAATATTTGAAATGTTACCTAACACATTGCACCAGCCCTCTCTTAAATAGCTAGCACGTGGATAATGAGCATTATACATAAACGTTAACTCATTGTATAAATCTTCAATAACTTCATCCACAAGATTACAGCTAACAACTAAATGATTATTAGCTATTGAATTTATTGAATATATTGAAAACTCAGAAAAATATGCAATAGTGAGATGAGACAATTGAACAAACACATAGCGTCGCTTTTTAGAATTATTTAAATACTTTATAATCACATTTGCAGCATTAACTTTCATAAACTCATAAATAAGTTCTACAATATCACAAGGAAACAATTCACGCAAAATAATATAAGACATAGTGCAGAGTTAAAATTATATAATATAGTAATAACTATATACTATAAAAAAAACTTTAAATCAATTTTATTAATCTTAATAATTTATATATATATGTGTTGGAACGAAACAGTATCATTAAACACATTTTTATTCAGTTTATTTGGAATAAGCTTTGCTTATTTTAACAATATAATTCATGGCTATAAATATCTGTTTTTCTTTTCATTTATTTCAATCCAGTTATTAGAATATTTTACTTGGAAACATTTGAATAATAAAAAAATAAATAAATTGCTATCACAATTAGGATTATTTATAATATTTATGCAACCATTATTATTTATATTATCATTCACTAGTGTTGAAACAAAAATAAAAAAAACACTTATATTATTATATACACTATTTTTTATATTTTGTGTTCTTTATTTTCCAATAGATTTTTCAATGACAAAAGCAAGTAATGGTCATTTAGCTTGGAATTGGTTAAAGTTTCCTCCACTTGCCAATTTTATATGGTTATCATTTTTTCTAGTATTATTATTATATATTAAAAAATATGTTCTATTTACTATGCATATAATAGTCTTTCTTGCAATTTACTATACTTATTATAAAACTAATACATGGGGTTCTTTATGGTGTTGGATAGCAAATCTAATGTCTGCATTTTTAATTATACGAACATTTTTTAACTCGAGTATACCAGATTATTTAATAACTAATAACTAATAATTAATCAGGATTTAAACAAAATCATAATGAACAATGCTCTTTAAGTCAATTTTCAAATGTTTATAAAGCCTATTATTAATCATAGCCAACGGGTTTTTCTTTTCGTAATTACCAGCAATAACTTTCTTCATATTTTGAATATAAATCTCTCCAAAAATCTCCGGATCAATAGTTTTTTCAGCGCACTTTTTCCACTCTACAAACAAAGTCAATAGTTTCTTGTCAAAAGATTTTATAAACGCACGCAAATAAGTGATATCCATAATAGTCCATAGCTGTCCATCAAATATATATAGCACATTTTCTTTAGTATTAAAACATTTAATAGGGATCAACAATCCCTTAACATTTAATGTATCAATATATTCGCAAATAATATTAAAAATTCCATCGACATAATCGTGCTTAAATATTTTCTCCAAATGCTCTTGACCAATTACTAAGTTAGCTATAAAATTATTAATATTAGAGCAACTATTCAAATAATCTTGCTTAAAATTTTGATTTAAATAATCTAATATATTTATTTTATTTTTAACAACAGTTACATATTTTTTCAATTCATTGTAGTCAGTTTCAAGCTTTTCATATTTATTATGTAACATAATAACCATTGTAAATAAATTTTGTATATTTACATCACGCGACAAACTTTCTAATGTTAACGTTTCTAAAGGTTCATTATTTGATTTATAATGTTTAGTCGCATATTTACATTTTATTAAATGATTAGCATACGCACTTTTTCGAATATATTTTTTATTGCAATAGGCACAAGTATATAAGCTATTATTAGTCCTTGTTTCTCTCGTGAGGTCCATAGCCAAATTATTTTTACTATCTTATTAATTGCTTAATTAATCAATCAGCTACTTGCAAATTATTTATTCAATTTTTTAATTATAAAGTCTAAAGCAATAAAAAGCAATAAAAAATAAAATATAGATTTATAATAATATGCCTATTCCCGATACTAAATACAATTTAAGTTTTAGCAAATTAAAACGCGATTTATGTAACAATTCATTTGTATATAGCAACCATATACTAACATGCGACATAAGCGATACATTAACACGCGCTAGCTCACCAACACCTAACAATATATATTTAACGTCTAAAGCAGCCTTTTTAATACACCCCTTTTCACATGTGTCACGCTGTAATAGTCAATTTTCAAGCACTAATAATTTAGCTTTCCAATATAAGAAACCATTAACCAGTCCAATAAATGATCTAACATCTCACAATGCTATTCAAATACAAAAAGAAATACAAGACCAATTACATACGTCGAGTTCCAATTACACACAAGTGTTAAGTTCTTTAACAGTAGCACAAACTATTAATAATTCAAATAATAAAGCATGGCATAATGCTAGCGACCGATCACATAAAAAAGTAGGTCCAAATTACGGAGTTGATATTAAGCATAATTCATATGACAGATATTTAGCAAAAAAGAAATCGACCACACTAAAAACACAAAATAGCCAACAACTACAACTCCCGTTACAAGGAAATAAAACAAAATATTATTCAATAACTAGTCAACATAATAATTGCATTAATAATTGTTAAAATATTAATAATTAAAAATTATTATAAAAATCTAATATTATAAAAAATCTAATGTATATCTAAAAACATAATATGCCACTTATGAAAATGAACCTATATACACAAAACGCTTTAATAAGTAATCAAACACAATATGTAATTAATCAACAAATATTACAAAACCAATCACAACCTATAATACGACTAGGTTCATTAAACAATAGAAATTTTTTACCCCTATTCATGCAAGGAAATAAACATTGCAAATCATGTAACGGAAAATAAATATTTATTTAAAATATATCAAAAATTGATATAAATATTATTTATAATTTTATATATTCAAAATTATAAATAATATGACAACTAACACAAATAATCGAGTTGCACAAATGACACAAGTTCAAAGCGAAGGACTAGAAATATTTAGGAAAAAAAATAGTGATTATGGAGACGCATTTGCAACTTATGGAGTAATTGGTGTATTAGTTCGTATGGGAGACAAGATTTTACGAGCACAATCCATTACAAACAGTTCAATTCGTCTTGTAAATAGCGAAACACTAAGAGATACACTAATTGACCTACATAATTATTCGGCAATGGCTATTATGTTATTAGATGAAAATAAAACACTAAAGCACCCTGACGCTCCGCCACCAAGCCCAATACAAAATCAAAAGTAATAAATCAACAAAGTTAATACAAGAACACCATAAATATAACTATAATTATAAATAAAATTTAGCAAAAGTCGCTTATAATAATAAAACATAACACAGCTAGTCCAAAAATCTTTAACCATAAAGGTATCGATCTCTTTATATCCTTTTTTTTCATAATATTCCTTAACTCCTTCACCGCTAATTACCACAATCCCGCAAAGTCCATTTTCCATAGCTAATGTTTCGGCATATTTAAGCAGTCCTTTGCCAATACCGTGATGCTGACATCCTCGACTAGTAACACTATTAACTGCTTGCGTATCACCATATACATGCAATTCTCGCACAAGGCCACGATTTCTAAGAATGTCAAAAATGATCATATTATTTTTTGGCTCAACAATTCGCAATCTAATAAACCCAAATAATGCTTTAGTGTCTAAGCTTTCATATGCAATAAAATAATCAGTACCACCATTTGCCTTATAATTATAACAATTATAAGCCGCTGCCTTATTATAATAAGACACATTGCGACCAATTTCACGCGCACGAATATCTTTAGAACACACTCCTTCGCCTTCTAGCAAATTATCAATAATTTGCCGCATATTACCAATATTATTTCCGCCTTCAACATATACTCCACATGGAATATCACGAATAACGCGCGGGAGCCTAATCCAATTAGGACACGTTTCCATAGCATAGCGCACAACTTCAATAAGCAGTTTAGGGTCTTTGTCAAAATACGGAATATACTTCCCTTCACTATGCCACTTTTGAATAACCGTCCATGGAACAGTTTGGCATGGATAAACCTTCATTTGATCAGGACAAACAACATTATACACATAATCAAACATAGCTTTATCAATGTCCACAGTTGAACCTGGTAAATCGGGCATAATATGAATATCAATCTTAAAACAATTATCTTTCAAATAACGCATAGCCCACAATAACTGCTCAACACTATGGCCGCGATTAATTTTTTTTAAAATAGCATTATCTACGTGTTGTGCACCTAATTGAATACGTGTAATGCCCCAATTTCTAAAACGCTTTAACCAGTCATCATCTAATGCGTCTGGTCGCGTTTCAATACAAATGCCAATAATATGAACTTGTGCTGTCTTATTTATTTTAATTTCTTCTTCAACCGACAGTGGATCACGAATATTTTTAAGAAGAGCAAAATCAAGTTTGTCATTTACACAAGTATCATAATTAACATATAATTTACGCAAGTCAAAATATATGTTTGCAATATAAAATATATCCCTATGAAACCGCTCCAAATAACCAACCGGATATTCAGTATATGTTCCGCCTTCAATAATAATTTCTAACTTATCAATTACGTGACCATTATTAAAATATGTGTCTAGCCTACTCAACATTTGACCAACAGCTTTGAATTGTTGCTGATTTGCCCGTAAAACTGCCGGTTCATAATATAAATAGCTTCGCGGTTGTGCTTGCCATTTATTACCTTCATGGGCGGGCTCATTGGGGCAATAATAGCAATTATGCTTGCAGCTGAATTTTTGTCCATCTGGAAATGGGGCACTAAGCAGCGTAATACTTGTAATACCCGAAATAGCACGCATAGGCTTTTTTCGCAACAACAGTTTTAATAAATCAAAATGGATATTTATGGAAGGATCAAAATCCGAAACATCCACAAGGTTGTTTAGCACATTTAGCAAAATAGATTTTTTAATATTAATATTTGGAATTTTAACTAATCGAATTTCTTTGTTAAACACTCGCTCAAATTGCTTATACATTTCCTGACTATTTGCATTAGTTAAATAGTCAGGATTAGCGGCCAACCAACCTAATAACTTTTCAAAAATAGTTTTACATTTTTTAATGTCTAATGTTGAAATATTAATATTATTGAAATCATTAGAACATAGAGCATTCTTAGCATTTAAATAATCCTCAATGTTTGCAGCCATATGTTTATTACTTTCAAAATAATAAAATACAATTTTTAATTATCAATTTTTTAATTATCTAAGTATAAAGTATAAAACATGACTAAGAGTTTGACTTTAAGAAGTGCAAAAAATTTGGTAAAAAAAGCACAAAAGTATCTAGAATATGGTTTTGAAACAGTTCCAGAAGATGAACAACGCTACCTAGGCATTCATAACACACAACTGGTTAATAGTATTATGCATGAGATTGCTGAACATAATAAATTAGTAGAAGAACTAAAATTAAGACCTGTTTTTAAAAACAGAGATCCAATTGTAGATGTTGGTTCTCTATATAGAAAATCAGGTGCAAATTATGTTAATTTAGCAAAAATACAAATTATTAAACGTCCAAGTGCACGCACAAGATCATATACAAGATCATATACAAGAATACAAAATTCAATAAATAATAGTAATAAAAAATTTATTACTTCAAATCAAAGAAAATCAAGAAAATCAAGAAAATCACGAAACTAATACATGCGTTACACAATTTCATCTACTAATCCTAATTTCTTATATTTTTTACAATCCCAAACTTGTAAATCATTATTTCTAAAATAACCATCTAGTTTTTCATGTGTAAAATTACTCTCTAATAGATTACATAAAATATCATAAAATAATTTTATAAATTCATTAATTTGGTCACCTGAGCATTGTTTAAAATAATTCCAATAATAGTCACCTTTATCACTAATAACAAATTTAGAGTAATATACTTTGGCATTTTTATTAATAATCCTATAATTACATAATGACGCCAACACAAATCCACTATCATAGCAATCTTTATCAATAATTGAAATAATCTCATACACACATTCTTTCTTAAACTTTATAAAATTAACTAACTCACTAAAACACCCTCCTTTACTACTAATATGTAAATAAATTTTAAAATTAGGAAATAAATGCTTATTATTAATAATAGTATTAATAAACTTTATTAGATTACTAATACTTTGATAATTTATCAACGAATTAAAACATATATGATTGTCCATTAATACGAGCTTATCGCCATTAATATGATTATTATAAATATCATATAATACATATTTATTAGCTAAAATAGGCTCAAATACATTTTTATAATCATTGCTTTTGCGCTTAGTCATATTTTTATTAGTAATATTTATAAAAAACTTATTAATTTAAATTATCAATTTTATTTAAATTTTTGTATATATAAAAAAAATTGAATACAGTTAATGCTAAAAAATATAAAGGTCCTGTTACAGCAAAAAACAAGCAAAGCACAATGTCCGTTCTCTCCCTTTACATTCCAATCATCGACGCTGAGACGACCGAGCAATACATCATCAAGATGTTCGAAACTCATCAAATCGGAAAAGTGATGAGGGTCGACTTTGTGAAGAACACTGCTAAAAACCGGCGCGAAGCGTTTCTGCATTTTGATGAGTGGTTTGACACTGAGGCGTCGAAGGCACTGCGCGAAGACATTACTGATCCAACCACAAAGAGCCGTCTTGTATACAATGGAGCCAAGTTTTGGCCGCTTCTCGTCAACAAGAATGCTCATAGTCGGGTTCCTAACCCGAATTATGAGGTTCTCAAGACCAAGGAGGTCAAAAATGGCTTCAAAAGCCATGTGGTCAATCCGTTTGTGTTTTATGAACGGAAACCAATCCAAGTCGTCAGCAAGGCAGCTAAGCGTGAGTTGATTGATCCGTTTGGGACGTCCGAATGCTAAGCAGGCAGGCAGAGCAAGGCATAGCAAGGCATAGCAAGGCATAGCAAGGCAGGCAGGCATAGCAAGGCAGAGCAGAGCATAGCTTTTTTTATAAAATTGAAATTAAAATTATACTTTTTTTAATGCATTGTTAGTATTACAATGGGAGCTGGTGTTTTACCGGTATCACTTTATAAAGGAGCATTATTTCTATTATTAGGACAAGAACGAAAAAATAATTTATGGGCTGACTTTGGCGGAAGCGCACACAAAGGCGAAAGACCATTCAAAACAGCAATTAGAGAAGGGGTCGAAGAATTGAACGGATTTTTAGGAGATGAAAGCGAATTTGAAGCTTTAGTAACAAGCAATTTAATTATATCAATCAGTTACGATAAATATACCAGCTACATTTTTAAAACAACTTACGATAAAAAATTACCCTATTATTTTTCAAATGTAAATAGTTTTGCTGAGCAACATCTAAAAGACAAAATAGATGCCGATCACAATGGACTATTTGAAAAAAAACAAATCCAATGGTTTCCATTATCAAAGTTAAAAGAAGATAAATCACAAATCATGTTCAGAGAATTTTATAAACCTTTATTCCATTCAATCATTAAAAATGAACGATTTATTATTAGCTTCCTTCAAACAATGGACTAAGAATGGACTAAGAATGGACTAACACAAGCAATCATTAAATGTTTCTAATATGTTTTAATAGCACTATTAGAATAATAGTGTTTAATAATAACCTTTTTTTTATGAATATGAATATAAGCAACGACGCAAAAAACAATTACGGTATTGTGTATACTCCTGATCCATTAGTTGATAAAATATTAGATATAATACCGAAACACTATTATGAAAACCCGTCACTAAAATGGCTGGATGTCGGTGCAGGAAATGGAGCCTTTTCGCAAAATCTTTATAATAGATTAGTAACTAATTTAGCGCGCACATTTCCTAATTTGGAAACACGAAGAAATCATATTATAAAAAATATGATTACTATGTGTGAAATATATCCTCCACATATTGAAAAATTGAACGCACTCTTCTCTCATGATGCAAACATTATTACTAGCGATTTTCTTACCTTAGAGGTAGACAATGACCTTAATTTATTTGACTTTATTATAGGAAATCCACCATATAACATAAATGGAGCACTAAAAACACCCACAAACAAATCTCTCAAAAAAAATAACGATGGCAAACAAATTTACGCCGATTTTGTTAAAAAGAGTTTAACACTATTAAACAAGGGCGGACATTTAGCGCTAATTATTCCTTGTTTATGGTTAAAACCCGATAAAGCAGGACTATATTGCGCGTTATTACATAGCAATTTTGCAATAGAAAAATTGCACTGCTTAAACACTAGCGAAACACAAAAGGCTTTTTTGTATAAAGCACAAACACCTACATGCTTCTTTTATGGACACTTAAAAGAAAAACAAGAAAAACAAGAAAAACAAGAAAAACAAGAAAAACAACTTAGCTTAGCTATTTACGATAAAATTAATGAATGCTATGTAGATCACGTTTTAAGACCCAATTTTCCTATTCCTAGTAACGGAATAAACATTATTAACAAATTACTAGTTCATGTAGATGTTGTAGGACACTTAAAAGTTTATAAGACAAATAGCCCGTCAAAAAAATCACTGTTTACCAATACCAACAATAGCAATACCAATTACACCAATCTCAATATTCAAACCACAATACTATACAATAAAACCCCACTATTAATTACAAATTATTCAAATAATTTGCAACATTATGCGAAGCAACCTAAACTAATATTAGCACATAAAATGTATGGCTTTCCATATTTAGATAGTTCAGGTGCCTATGGAATAATGTCGCGAGATAATTATGTTTTAACTAACACAGATTATTCAATTAACGAATTAAAACAAATACAAGCATTTCTCTCCACAAAAATAGCATTATTTATATTTTCAACAACCAATTATAGAATGCGCTATTTAGAACGCTATGCTTTTCAATATATACCAAATATTACTAAAATAAAAGATTTTCCAAATTTATTAAATTTAGATTGCATAAGTCGAGAGAAATTAATAATTAACTTTTTTAATTTCTCTCTTAAAGAAGAAACAATTATAAACAAGAGTTTTGCTAATTATAATTATTTTATAGATGCATGCTAATTGGTTCTAATTTTAATTACGCCTACTTCTTCTACGCCTACTGCTTCTTCTACGTCTACGTCTAGTTCCACGCCTTTTTCTATAATAATTCGTTTTCTTTGTTCTTTTTCTGCCACCCACCTTCACCGCCTCCGCCGCCAGCGCTTTTGCTCTATAGTTGGCCGTAACAGCGTCGTCTAATTCTCTTTGAGCTTGATCAAGTTCAACCTGCGCGCTCGCCTTCTCCGCATCTGTATTCGCCGAATTTACCTTAATTTGTGCTTGATTCCTTTTTTCTTCTGCGGCAAGCGCCGCATCCCTCGCCGCCTCCGCCGCCGCCCTCGCCGCCGCCTCATCGGCCTCCGCCTTTGCCTGGTCCGCCGCCTTTGCCTGGTCCGCCGCCTTTGCCTGGTCCGCCGCCCCCGCCTCAGCCGCCGCCGCCCCCGGCAGCTTCGCAACTTTTAGCATATCAGAAATCTTATTAATAACGTCTTTATTTCTATCATATATCCGTCCTACCTCACTCTTTGAGTTGGTTGCGACCGTTTCAGCACTACTAATTAGCCTATTTGCAAAGTCTTCCTCTTTTAACTTATCTTTTATAATTTCTTTATTTACTTTAGCCATATTTATATAATATAAGCCTATATTATATTTTTTTCTATACTTTATAAATTAATTATAAATTAATTATAAAATATTATAATATTTTCAAATTAATATATCTTCCAAATTTTCCTCAATTATTTGTAATACTATTGATTGCGCCCATATAATATATGACTTAGCTATGCTATTTTCATATTTTTTAATAGCATTTGTAACATATATTATATTTCCGCTCAAAATAGTCTTATCGATTTCACATAAAAATAGATCCAAATTGGTTTCACTACAAAGCATATTATAATATGCTTACATAACTATTATAATTAAATTAATTAACAAAATTCAATTTTTTTGCTAAACAATAAAATTGAAATAAGGAAATAAGTAATAAAACACATACTATTGCAAAGTTAAATGCTATATAACAAATTATATAAATTAAAAAAAATCTGTTTAGTTAAAAAAAATATGCAAGAAAATCTATATTATAAGCATACAAAAATTCATAATATTATAGATTGTTATTATTGTAACGGATTAGGGTGGATAGCATGGAAATCTAGTAATAATAGTATGTTATTACATTTAAACCCACAACCAAAAATAATATTATATACTATTTGCATTAAATGTCAATAGTAGTATTTAGAGATAAATCACAATCACCATTTTTCAAACTATTAAAATATTTATTTGTATTTGTATATGTTATTTTTTCCGAAAAAAATGAATTATTGATATATGTATCATATAAATATTGTTTTACATTATGAAATACATCATGTTTTTCACATATACTTATATAATGCATATTTATATTGTATATATATTTATAATATATATCTTCATCAAATGAAGATATATCATAATTTAAAAATATATATTTTTTTAAATGCTTATTTATCAATATTCCAGAAATAAAAAAATCCAATAAATTATCGTTTAATTTATATCCATTAACATATAAAAAATTTACACTTGATATTAATATATTATCCGAATATGGATAAGACGTAATGTTATGTTTTTTAAACCTTTGTATAAAATCTTCTCTATAATTTGAAATATTACTAATGTCACAATTTATATTTTTAATATTATTAAATAATAAATTACCTAATTTATAAATATTATTAACATCTAAATAATAAACAATTTTTTTCAAAGTATCATGAACTTCATTTTCTATTACATAGCCAAAATCATAAATAATAATTTTATAATTATTAACCACTTCATTATTTGTATTCGGTTGTGTATAAACCTTCCAATTTGCTTGATGTAAATCACAATGCACATATTTACCATTTATAAAAGTGTCTTTAATAAATATAGACATATATGAAATAATCATTTGTTTTTTATATTCGCTAATATCCAAATCTTCAAATGGTTGTCCTTCAACATATTCCATTATTAAAAAATTTTTACTTTTCATTAAAGGTTTTGGAATAATGACAATATTATTCGAATAATTATTATAAAAATATTCATTATTTACAAATTCATTTTCCATACTTATTTGTTTTTCTAAATTACAAAAAAATGAATTTAAATCGACAACAATATCATATTTTTTAAAGCATTTAAAGTTTGAAACCAAGTATGAATATAATCTAACAAAATTAATAGGGCATATTAATTGATATTCTAATTCGGGATGAACCACCTTAATAGCAACACAAGTATTATTTTTTTTCATTATACCTTTATATACTTGTGCAATTGACCCTGATTTAATTAAAAAAGTATTATCTAATTCAAAAGAACTATCAAATGTAACACCAAAGTCCTCTAAAAATAAATCTTTAGTATATTTCAATTTATGAATAGGACAATCTTCATAAAATTGCGAAAACAATTTAGATAAAAATGCAGTATTCTTGGAATTTATAAGCATCATTTCTATATTAGTATTTAGCCACTGTATCATCTTGATAATCACACATCCGTTTAATTTAATAGTGTAATTTAATAAATGCACTAGTTTATTATTCGAAACATTCCAAAGTTTATAATGTAAATAATTCACCAATAATACATAAATAAATATATTAAAATAAATTATATATTTAACTTTACAAATTAGTATGCATATTAAATTCATCTCAGTACTTAAGAATTTATATATAATTAGTTTTAAATTTTATATATTAAATTTATAATAGAATTAAATTTATAATAGAATTAAAAATAGAATTAAAAATAGAATTAAAAATAGAATTAAAAATAGAATTAAAAATAGAATTAAAAATAGAATTAAAAACATAACATTAATTTATAAATATCTAAGTAATGAGTAAATTAAATATAATAGAAAATATAAGATCATGTGTTTTTGATATAATAGAAGACGAATATAAACGATATTTACAATCAAATAAATTATTAGCATTAAACCCTGAACTATTGATAAGCGTTATTGAGGATTATTATACTAATAATTCAAAAATAGTCAAATCAAGAATAAGAGATGTATTGAAAAATAAATACAAAGATGAATATAATTCGGCAATGGTTGAAAATATATTATTAGATCTTTTTCAAGAACGAGATCTAAATGTTATTAAAATATCAAATGAAATAATCTCAATTCAAGAAAAAAATCTAAAGAAATTTACTATTCCAATAGTAAATAATAGCCTAAATTTAAATATATCATTGGTTGATGGTTATATAATTATAAATTGCACTAATCCAAAAAAGATCACAGATCATATTGAAACATATGAAACAATAAGCAAATATAAATTTTTATATTCAATAAATAATGATATATTGCAAAACTTTCCTGATAATGAAAAAATTAATATTATTAAAAAAAATATTGAAGCATCAAAAGAGAATATTACTATTCAATGTTATTATTTAAAGCAAAATCAAAAGGAGCATGAAGTATAAGAAACAAAGAAAAAAAAATAAAAATTGAGAAGAGAAATAGATGTTTACATAATTTATTTATAAAATTATATTTTATAACAATGGAAATATGCGTAACACGATTTAGTGAAGCAACTTTTAATGAAAATAGATTATGGATAAAAAATAATAATAGCTCATTAGGTTGTATTTATGGAACTCCTATAAAGGTTAGCGATTTAATAGATCCAAACACTCAATTGTTAGTATTAGAAATGAATAATACTAACAATTGTATAGAAGGAATAGGTATAGTTAAAAATAACCTAGTAAAAGAAAATAGAAAATACTATAAAATTTATAGTATTAATAATTACAATCGATATATATACAAATCAAATTATAGAATTGATAGAAAAAATTTTACTAGTTATGAAAACGAAATTATAGAATTATTAGAAGACTACTTATTTAAGTCAGCATATCATTGTAAAAGAGGGCAAGGAATTCAAAAACTACCAAAAAAGGTAGTAAACAATGAAGAATTTGATTTTGTCAAATTTTTAATAGCTATGTATAAAAATAGATTTGTTACTATTAAAAATATAAAAATAGTGCATTAAACTAAATATAGAGAATACTATGTATTCTAAAAATAATTTTGAAATCTTCAATACAAATATTGAAGATTATACTATTAGCGAACTCTATAAATTACTTGAATTAGAAGACTTATCGCGAGAGAATATTATAACACAAGTTCACGATTTAACTACAAATGTTTTTCCCAATAATGAAACTATTAAAACCTTTTTTATTAACGCGCAACACAAATTATTAAATTATTTAACCACACAT